>Ga0100378_1000501_pt1 | contig 42918 bp, 41 predicted proteins | sample CryGeymeta201502_FD_81535 | JGI IMG/M metagenome (GOLD analysis project Ga0100378, IMG submission 81535) | Groundwater microbial communities from Crystal Geyser aquifers in Utah, USA - Crystal Geyser metaG 2015-02 | ecosystem: Environmental > Aquatic > Deep subsurface > Groundwater | place: USA... | reverse complement strand
CAAATTTTGGGGATTGGGGATTGGGGATTGGGGATTGGGGATTGGGCCCAATCCCCAATCCCCAATCCCCAATCCCCATAGTTATTAATTTAGTTTGTATATTTCTATAAAACTTAATGTATAAAAAAATACTATTTTAAATAATCAACTAAAAGTATAAAATAAAATAATAAAATAACTTAAAACAATTATATAAAGTCTATAATATAAGTATATAATATTATAATTCATAACAATTATATAACCATCTAAATGATATATTTACTAATTTTACTATTTTCTTGAGTATCTTCAAGCACTCAATCAATATTCATATACTATTTATTGCTTCATTAAATCAGCTAACTTTTTATCAAACTTTGTCTTTCTTTTCTGTTTCTTAACCTTTTCAAGGTTCCTCAGATACTCCCTATATACAGATTCTTGAGCTCGGTTATTCTTGATAAACTGGTAAAACTGAGTAAAACCGCCTTTACCAATAACATTCATAGGGTTATCGATCTTCTTCGACGAGTTAAATATAGCGAATTGCGTCTTATCAAACAATAAGTATTGTATCTTCTCTAAGTCGTATGTCTTTCTTACGTTAAATACTATATCGGAGTATTGAGAGATAATTGGCTCTAATTTATCATATGTATCCTTTATGTCAGAAATTCTTCTATTTGCAAAACATTTGCAGCAAATTAGAGTTGTATAGTCCATCATACTTAGCAAGTAGATAGATTTAGACTCAGAATTGAAATTGTTGTTTGAGGAAAGAGTTTCTTTTTCGTTAATGCTTTTGAGTAAGTTAAATTTGTCTTCGACTACTTTTTTCTTCTTTTTATTTTGATTAATTAATGCTTCTTCCTCAATGTAATTATTATAGATTCTTTGTTGTTTCTGTTTGTAACCATTTTCACTTCCATTTACATTATTTCTATTATCATTTCCGTTTCCATAATTAATATTATTATAATTATTGTTAGAGTTAATATTCATATTTATTGGATTTATTAATGGAATATTACTTTGATTACTTTGTTTAAGATTCGGAATGACCCGGAAATCATCCATACTCTCTTTCCTTAATGATATTTCAATATTATTTATATAATCGTTTTTATTATTATGCATTGGGCTTAATTCTATCGCTGACACATCAAGAATATTATGATTAGGATTATTATTTGGTACAACAACAAGCTTTGACATTTTTTTTAATTTAGGTGATTCATATATATAATTTTGGTCTTCAGGATTAACAAGTTTAGGAATTTTGTTATTGTTATTATTATTCTGATAGTCTTGCGGATTGTCTCCATTCGATTTATATGCCTCTTTAATAATATTTACATCATTATTGTAATTGATATTATTATTGTAATTTGCATTCATCATTTCTATGTTCAAGTTCGATTTGTTTTTCTTTACTAAGTTACTTTCTAATAGCTTAATCTTTTCTCTTTTTTCCTCTGCTGTTATTTCGTCTTCTTTATTTTCTATTACTTTTCCACCTAGTTTTTTTCTTAGTTCTGCATCTTCGTTTGCATTTACATAAAATACTTTATTCATTAATATTTCTTTCATTCTCATTTTATATAGAAGCTTGACCCAAAAAGAAAATATTATTCCTACAATATTGAGTAAACTACCTGTTAGTGCAATTAATTCTGTTATCTTTTTGTACCTTCTATTGTGAACAATAGTATCAGGATTGTTGTATAGAATAAAATTCATATAGTCATTACTTTGCATTGAGGTCCTTTTTAAATTTTTTACAGTTCCCTCTATTAAATTTTGGTAAAACATCCAAGTAACTTCAACATCAAAAACAGAAAGATCCGAACTGACTGCGGCATCTTCATATTTATATTGTACGTTTATAGTCAAATCGGGATCCATTAAATAACTTTTAGAGACTATATAAACTTCAGTTGATAGAGCGCCAGGTAAATCAGGATAATAATAATTATGCTCTTTCAAAAAGTTTACAAATATATTTCTTGTTTTAAGCAATTCATATATTTCCAGTTCACTTTTGCAGATTGTTGAATTTTTGCAGGGTTTTATAGACAATTCCATATAATATGCTGATTCTTCTTTGTATTTACAGTTTACAGTATTGTTATAAAACTTGGAAGTTGGACAATAAGCATTTATATCTAGGTGAGCTTCTTTGTAATAAGTTAAATTAACCTTGAAATCTGTTGGCTTACACCTTCTAAAAGTCTGATTATTGTATACATAACCGTCACCTCCTTTATATTCAGCATGTATTTCGAAGTATCCCTCTGCAACCAAGTCTCTATATTCAGGTCTGCCAGTACTCCAGTCTTCAAATGCAAGAGATAAATTGACTACTGGGTAAGTTTCCCATTGATAATCATGGTATATGTAAGAAAATATAATAGGTTGATCTTTTACTACAATATCCTTCCCTAGTGAGTATATTAAATAAGCTGCAATCATAAAATAAAAAAGTGTGAATAATCCTCCAACGTGATGTCTGAAACGTTCTTCACGATTAAAAGTAAACTTGTATGATGATCCAAACATATCAATGTTTTTCAGGCATAACATTTTTATTTAAATTATTATTATAATTAATATTGTTATAAAATAAAAGTATAAATAATTATTAAATTATCTTTTATTATCATAGACACCGTAATATTAATTAATTAATTTTGACATTTATTATTTATTTTGCAAAATTGGGGATTGGGGATTGGGGATTGGGGATTGCCCAATCCCCAATCCCCAATCCCCATTTATCTTATAAAATTAACTAATAAATTATCTAATCATTCAAATAAGAGTAAAATAATAGTAAAAAAATAGTAAAAGAATAGTAAAATAATAATAAATATTATATTATAGAACTTAATTCAACAAATTAATAATAAAACTATTTAAAAAGAAGTTATATTATAATATAATATAACATCTTTACTTACATTCTTCATCATGAACATCATGAAGAAGTTATAGAAAGTATTCATGAGTATTATATTCCTTTTGTAATTTTTTTTACAGTAATATTGTTAAATATTGTTAGGACATGATATCTTTTAAAATTTGTTTCCTTTGATTTTCGATAGCATCTAATTGCTTTTTATTATAAAGATTAATCTTAAAAGCAGTTGATTGAGTTTTAGTTGATATAGTTTCAGTTGTAATGAATATTATTTCCTTATCATATTATAATTTATCTTCTTATATTAGAAATTATCAAAAATTAAATTTATATATAATTATAATAAAATAAGAGACATATTAAAAAGAAAGTTTATAATCCTTTAATAATATAAAGTAATTATTTATCTATTCTTAATGAGTCTTAAAGAGTCTTAATCTTAATGACATGAGCAGCAATCTTTATTTTTCTCGGCTTCTTTAAAGAATGGGAAAGGGGCAGCTACTCTTGCTTTTCCAGCTGCACATGGGCAACATTCAACCTTTGGGGCACAGTTTGGATTTTCACATACTAATTCGCATTTGGGTTTTGGGCAGTGTGGTTTGTGACATTTCCAATCACATTTTGGTTCTTCACATACGGCTTCGCATTCTGGTTTTGGGGCTTGACAGTGAGTAACACAGTGTGGAGCTTTGCAAACAGTCACACATTTTGGGCAGTCAAACATTTCGCACCCTTTATCTGGGCATTTAATTTCACATTGAGGTTTTTCGCATTTAACATCACATATAGCATTTTTTGGTTCAGCACAACTTGTGTGGCATTTGGGGGGTTCGCATACTGGGTCACATATAGCTGGACAATGTGGATCGTCGCATTTCCAAGAACATTGGGGGTGACATTCAGTTTTGAGTGAGGCACTTTGAGCATATGGTAAAGCTGTTAATCCGATAACGAATAGAACTAAGATAATCTTCATTTTTATTATAAAAATATTAAATATTTAATTAATAATACTAATGTAAAACCATTTTTAAAAATATAAAAATAATACATTATTATGAAACAAAATAACTATATTATATTTAATTTAGTATTATTATAAAGATTAGTTCTGATTAACAAAATCTATTTTACGATCCATATTTGGCCTTAAAAATCCAGCTATTTCAGAAACAATTCCATCAATATTTGCAAACTCACCTTTTATTATTTCAAGTCTATCAGTTTTTCCCATTGAAGCAGCTTTTACTTCTGTTCCGTCTACTTTTTTCTTGTTTGTTTTGTTTAATAACCTTGTAATGAAGAAACCCATTAAAGAAATATTTAGATCTGCGCTTAAATTTATTTCCCTGTATTGATTTCTAACCTTTTTCATGAAGCAATCAATGTAATTTTTTGCAATTTTTCTTTGAGAAATTGGAATAGCAATTGGAATCCAAATATTTACTTTGTTAAAATCTTTTTCGTAGTATTTTCCTGTTGATCTAGAACTGTGAGTTCCGACTACCTTAAATAGTTTTTCGTTATCAAATACTTTTTTCTGTACAACTTCTTCAAACATGGCATGTTTTAAAGAATGGATTTCGATTGGGAAATTCTCTACCAATTCATCAAATGTTTCTATAGGAAGGAAAAGTAAATCACTAAACTCTTCAGAATAACTTCTTTGCCATATTCTTCCAGTTTTAATTAAAACACTAGTAAGAGGGAAAATTACACTAAAGTCTTCATTTAGTTTTTCGAGTTTATCTGTTGAAACTTTCTCAGCATTAGTCTTTTCTTTTTGGAATGCCATTATTTTTCCTATTTCAACTTGGAACTTTTGAGGAGGGACATTTGGAATTTCAACTGTTACAAGCTCGATATCACCATTAAGTAATACATAAAGACCTTTGCATACAGATCCTTCTTCAAAGAGAATTTCATAAGGGAAAAGAATTTTCTTTTCTAAATTCATAAGGATTTTTCCTACAAGCTTATTACTCCCAAGATTCAAATTGTAAAACTTGGCTAGATAAAGATTGTTGTTCGGTAAGTTCAATATTTCAAACCTTTCTCTTAGAGATCTTGACAAAATAGCAAAATGCCCTTTACCATAAATAATATCCTTATGTCTTTGCCATAGATAGTCATAATATACTTTTAAATCGACTTGAGTTTGTTCACTAACTTCATAAAACACCATATGTTCTACAAGCAAATCAGTCTTAGCTGTAAAGAAGTTTTCTCCCTGATTAAGATTCTTCAAAATATCTGTTATTCCTCCTAAAATATAAGTGCTAACCATTACACCAATAGCAAATTCTAAAATATATATTAAGTACTCTTTTGATGGATAAACTTGAGTTGAAGCTAAAAAATAAGTTGAATCTCTTCCAATAATCATATATGGACCATGATACACTCCTAAAAGAAAAGCACAATCGCTTTTCAGTGTAGTTTTACCGGGATTCCAACTTCTATTATAGCAATCCCAGCCCATCTTGTCATAAGCTAAAGAATCATTTACGGTATAAATGATCAATGATCCTTCCCAGAAAACAATAATTAAATAAAATATGATTATCTTCATTAGTCGATAAAAATTTGCTAATGTTGTAGTTTCTAAAGGAGCTAAAAAGATTGATATTTTATTTATCCTCATAATTTTGCAGATATTTCTAAATTGTTTAACCACATCAAAAATAGGAGTTTGCATTAGAAATATTTCCCATGGAATTATAGTAATTAAGTCAAGAGCTAAGAAGTGGTCACTATATCTTTTAAAAATTGCTGTTAAGTCTTCTACATCGTTATTCGACTTATCTCTATAGATGGTTCTAATAGAAAACATCATATCAAACAAAAATAAGATATCCATAGTTCTTTCTACTGATTCAAGCTCAGTCGAGTCGAAGTTAGGAATCCAAAATCTTAAGGCTATTGTAAAGGAACTATAAATATAAGCAAAGGTAAGTAAAATATTAAGGAAGATTCTTGTTCCAGACTTTGGTTGATATATCGACAATGTTTTGAAAGGGTCTTCATCTGCTCCGCATAGCATTTCGATCAAAGACATACTCTTTTTTTCTTCGTCTTTCACAATGTTATTCATTCTTTCATATGCTCTTGATGAATAGAATTGCTTCAAGATTAAATATTTGTAAGTAAATTTAAGTTCTATACCATTACTGCTATATAGGTCCCATATATTAATCAACTCGCTGAATCTTTTTTTCCATAGTGTGTAAGTAAGAGTTTTCTTTAACTCGGCTGGGGATTTGGAATCTCTTTCAGCCTCTTTTTTAATTCCATTTACAAAGGCAACTAATAGACTGTAAGCTTCGTATTGAATGTCTTTTATTGATCCTGCTCTTGAATTTTGGAATTCTTCATAGGATTTTATTACTCCGACTGACTTGCTTTTTAATGTTTCATAAACACTAAGTAGATTCTGTGCTATAATTTCCTTTCTTTTATCTGGCTCTTCAAATCTACCTAATATTTTTTTGAGTAATTCTATCTCGTAAGTTTTCTTTTTCTCTTGATAATTCCTGTTTAAGTCGAAAGCTCCTAAAAAGTTGTTGGCTAAGCAATGATTCTTCTGAATTAAGTTGATAAACGAGTTGTTTGTATTTCTATACTCCATAATATCCTTAGTTGGATCAGCGTTCTTTTTCTTGGCTTCTTGTTGAATTCCAAACTCTACTGGATCTATAATTTGGAAAGATTGATATTCAGTGATTTCTTTAGTAAAGTAAAACAGAATGTCTTGGGTTTTTTTAAATGGGACGAAGTTAATATCGTAAGTATTGTCGTGGTTTAAGAACTCTATAATATTTGTAAGACATAAATTCTCTGTTGACTTCGAGTTAAATTTCTCTTCTTTCATAGCAGCCTTTGATTTATCAATTTTGTGGTATTGACTATCATAGTTGATTTTAAGATCAAAAGTTCCAAGCTCATATACAGAAACTTCTGTCATAGCGTCTTCACTAGCATCTTCAAAGTCGAACTCCTCCTCAGCTTCATTTGCTGCAACTTCATTTGCCTTGCCTAAAATACTATCAGAAGTTTTATCCCCGGCGATACCAGACTTATCACCATCTAGATTTGTCATTTCTATCAGGTTGTCTACTGACTTATCTATGCTCTTATCAAGTTCTCCATACTTGATCATTTAGTTTATTAAATTATATTAAATTTTTAATAAAACATAATTCCAATACTCAATACAATAATCTTTATTTTAAATATATTTTGACCAGTCTGTCTTACGGAATAATTTATTTATATAAGGAAAATTAAAATATTATAAAAAATTAATGAATGAGAAGCAGCTACAGCAGAATAAGCTAGATGCCTCTGTAGATAAAACTATGGATAAATCTATCGAGCTTACAGACTTAGATAATTCGAAAGGATTACTAGTTCGTAGTCCAACTGGTGTTGAGTCCATTTTAAATGAAAATGAAAAAAATATAAAGAAAAAAGAAGAAATAATTGAGGAGGACGATGATATAGAAGTTGATGAACATCTTAGTGATGGCTTAAGTGAACAATCTGTAAATGACATAGGAACATTCGACCTTAAACTCCAATTCGACACTAAATTTCATGTAAGAGAAAAGTCAATATTCGAAATTCAACAATTGAAAATGGACTTAGCTAAAAAATCTGACAAATCAAAAAAACCAGAAACTTTAAGCGAAATCAATATGATTGGATTTGTAAATACTTTTAAAGATGGAAATGATTTTGATGTTGGCTTCGTTCCTTTTAATAACCTCTATGAAGTCATTAGCTATTTTTCAAAAGAAACTACTCATTATAAAAGTTTTAATGTAATAGACCCATTTAAAAATTGGACAGTTATGGAAGCAAAAATAAAAAACAAAGACAAAAGTATTAACCCAGAGTTTCTTCAACCAGACTATATCAATACTAATAACTCATACATAAGAAATATTCAATTAAATTTTTGCCGTGCAAATCAATTTCAAGAAGCATTTAGTCTCAACAATACTTACAAGGAAGGAAAGAAGAAGTATGAAGTCGAGCTTATACAAAAAATTCTTGAAAAGTTTAAAAGCGGAGATAAGATTAAGGATGTAACTGCGCAAAATCTTGGGTCGGCCTACGAAGAGCTCCGAGCTGGCTCACAAGGTTTACTAAAAGATTATGAAGCATACAATACTGATCGTAGTGTTCAATTAAATAAGATTCAAACTGAATCTACAAAGAGATTGAAGGAGTTTATTTCAAATATAAAAACGGAAAACGATAGGTCAAATAAGACTAATGTCGAGCTGAAAAGATCTTCTACTTATACTGCCTGGAAGAAAAAGTTTAGCGAGCTAATAAACATTTGGGAGCTATATGAAAGTAATGGTCTAGATCTGAAGTTTACTTACAAATATATAATATTAAAAAAATTCTTTACAGCAAGAGCTTACACAAAACAAAACAAAATCCAAAAAGGAGAACAATTTGCAAAGGTTTCCTTCTTTGAAGAACTGTTCTTACCGGATAAAGACCCCTTTAAGGCACTTTCGATATATAAGCCGTCAAGTCCGATTCGTCAATTACTACAACTAGTACTGACTTTTTCTTATGTTTATACTTGCTTTTTAATCGCGTTGAGATTTTGGATTCCTTCTTTCGAAACCAGAGATTTAGGGATGATTGAAAGTATCCTAGATATTCTATTTTTTATTGATATGGTCTACTCCGTAAGAACTGTTTATAGAGATAAGCAAAATAATGACGTAGAAGACTTAACAGAGATTTTCAAACGATATTGCGATGAATTAATTATGGTAGACATAATTACGATATTTCCTTGGGAGGTCTTTCTAAAGAAAACTCCAACATATTCAACAGTAATGCAGTTTAGAAACTTGTTGAAGTTACTTAGATATAATAAAATAGGCCCATTTTTAGCTCCCTTGGAATCTACAAGCTTTGCAAATATATATAGATTATTAAAGTTAGTTATTTTTTTCTTGATTATGTCTGTTTGGTTTGGTTCAATTGTAACTTATACAATTTCTTCTTCGATTGCTTATGATTCTATGGAATGGAGTTGTTATAAAGAAAATATGAACCCTTCTAAATCAAGTTTAAGAAGTCAATGCTCGTTTTTAATAGGTGTTTATCAAGGACCGTTCATTATTACTGGACAGCTTACTTCATATATGGATGGTACCAGTGAAGTAAGAGCTACTTTAGAATACTTCATCTTTATCTTTGAGTATGCTATTGGTATTTTAATTAATACTTATGTGCTAGGAGGAATAACAGATATTTTGAAGAATCTTAATGCAGGAGAGAATTTCTTTACTGCTAAGACTGATATGCTTGTTGAACATATGGTGTTTTATGATGTTAGTGATCAGACTCAAGTAGATTTAAAAGTATATTATGACTATCTATGGCAAAGACATAAGGATATTATTTATGGTAAAGGACATTTTGCTATTTTATCAAGATCATTAAGAGAAAGGTTTGAAAATTTGAACTTACCAAACAATCAACTTTATCTAGCAAAGTTTTACAATTTGAATCTTGGAAGTACTAAGCTTGTAGGAAAAGTGCTTATGAATTTAGAAAAGAAAATTCTTTTCCCTTATGAAATACTATTTGAAGAAGGATCTGTATGTAAAGGTCTTTATTTTTTGCTTAATGGCGATATCGAGCTTGTAACTGTTGAAATTCCAAACGTACCCCCACAAAAATACAAAGTTGATTTTGGAAAAGTACTAAATCAAGTAAAGGAAAAGGAAGCAAAACTTTTAGAAAGTCTTTCCCAAATAGGAGAAGAAGCATTAAGCAAATTGAATACAACAGAAAAATTAGAAAAATACAATGAGGAGTTTAGTATTATATTTCCTCTTACAAGTGTTCTATTAAAAACAGGTAGAATATGGCAAAGAAGTTATTCTGAAGAGTTTAGTGATTTACTTTTCCTTCCTATAGCAACATTTGATGAATTAGTCGAGAACTTCCCAATCGAAATCCATTCTTTAAAGCATGCTATGGTTGAAGAAATTACACAGAAAAAAATATTTGATAATGATAAACTTTTTAAGGTAGTCGCCACTCACAGTTCAAGATCAACAGGAAAGTATTACGAAAAGATTTATGACAAAGTAAATATTTGGATTCCAATTGCCATTCCAATTTCTCAAAGAAAAATTGCAAAAAATTACATTGATTGCTTTATGGCAAAGGTTAGAAATCAATATAGAGAAATTATCGTAAGTGCTGATCTCAACTTATGTATGCAAGGATCCTTGATAACAAAATTTACTAAAGGCGGTGAAAAGGTTGAAAAAAAGAAAGTCGGATCATCTGCCCAAGCTAGATTAGATAAACTTGAACAAATTAAAATTGAATTCTCAAATGTAGATACATTAGTGCAAGAAATTAAAAAGAAAAAGTACGATATAGCTGAAAAGAAGAAATTACTGAGAACAAACAAGAAGTTTATTTAAACCTATATAATATTAAGAAGTAATTTATAATATATAAAATAAGTATAAGTAAATTTTTATTTTATTATTTTTATAATTATAATCATATTAGTATTTGGGTTGTTTGTATTTATATTAATATTATAATAATTATAATATATTTCAACAAAAATAAATTTAAGTCTTCTATATTCTCTGTTTTATAAATCTTCTTATAATAATATAATACAATAATATTTAAATACTTTAAACTTTATTTAATTATAATACTAAATAACAAACACTAATAACTAACTAACAAAACCTTACAAACCTTATTACTTTCTATTATTATATTACAACAACAAATATTAATCTTATTAAAATATAATTTTATATATACTTAATATATTATTTTATAATCTCCTTAATATTTTATTTTTTAATTTTATAAAAATGAAAGAAAGCTCTCAATTAACCTTACGCGATACTAATATGTCCTCAAGTGATGCAAAATATAAAGCTGATGTTTTATTAAAACCAAAATTTGTTTGTTGTGGCTCTAATGTAGATAAGGATAAAAAGAAAAAAGCTTTGGAATATTATATCATCGCAGCCGATAAATTTTTTTCAGAACAAAAGTTTTTAGAATCATTCAATTGTTTTAACGAAGCAAATAATTTAGCTAAAACACTGAAAAATGTATTGAGAGAAGGTTATACAAATGTAAAATTGGCTATTATTTATCTGTGTTACTATAATAAATTTGAACTTTCATATAATCATATGATTAATGCGAGAGCATGTTATATTGGAAAAGATGAGTATATAGATTACTTAGGATATACCATTCATCTTACAAAACTATTCAAAGAAAGAGAAAAAGAAAATATTAACAATTACCCAGAAAGACTTTTAAAATTAGCATTTAACGACATAGTTAAAAATTTCAAAGACATAATACTAAGCAAGAAAATAATACTAACACTAAGTAAGGAAGAAAACGAGGCCATCACAGAAAATTTCTTTTTGTTAACATATCAAGTAAAAGAGGAATATGAAAACTTACTTATTGCTAGTAACGATTTTATTAAGACGTTAGAAATTAATGAGGCTTATATTGAAGAAGTATTAAGATATTATGAAAATAAGCAAAAGTTAGTATTAACGTTCTTAAGTTCGATTTTGTTGTTTATAATTACACAGATAAATCTTGATAATAATTTTAATGATATTAAAGATAAAGCTAATATGAAAATAAGAAATGCTTCGATTTTACTAGGAGAAGATAAAAATTTTAAGGCAAAAATTGAGATTGTGAAACAGTTGATAATCAGCCTAAATATGGAAAACTCAAATGGATTTTATGTTTGCCTTGAAAAACTCGATAAAGAAAAACTAAATAAAACAATCATAAACGAACTTAAAAGACTATTTACTTTTTATTGTATAGACAAAGATAGTAAAATATTCAAAAGCAAAAAGGAAGTATCAGTCCAATTTAAACAAGAAATAGAAGTAAAAAATTCTCACCAAAATGTTAATAATCAACCTTTGATGGTTGAGCACAATGGACCAACAGAAGCTAAACACGAACCCCCTCAGAGAGCAATTTCAATGGCTGATATTGAAATTAACCCAGAAGATAATATCGAAAACAATTTCAATAACGATAATAATATTGATAATCCAGAATGTAGTAACAACTTTAATAGTACTAATTCATTAAAAAAAGACGTTAATAACAACTATAATAGCAATAACAATAACTATTTACAAGTTTTCACAATACAAAATGTTGACCAAAAACTAGACACTAACAATGCTGATAAGGATTCTCCTACCCAGATGCCTACTAAAATATCAAAAATGGAGTCGTCGCAGACTAATCACTTGTTTGATATTTCAGAATATAGTAATATTAACTTAGATGTAAGGTTTGCTGAGGATATTTTGTAAGGATATAAATGCATTAAAAGGATAAAGTCTTAAAATAGAGTTTTAGCGAAAAAAAGCATTTAGAATAAGTATTTTTTTATTAGTATTAACATTAATTAGTAAATTTAGTAATTGTAATTAAATATATAATCATTTTCTATTTTCTAATTCTACTATAATTAGTTAAAAACTTATTTTATTAATTTTATTTTATATTATTATATTTAATGGACTTTTTCTCTACAAAAGTAGTTAAGATAACAAAAGAAGACATAGTCAAAGAAGGCAACTTAAGCAAACAATCAAGATTACTCAAAAGCTGGAGAGAGTAATATTAACAATAATTATTAATTATATTTTAAATAAGGCGTTGGTGTGTATTAACAAAAGAATATTTTTATACATTTAAAGATGCTAGTGTATATAAAAATCCAACAGAAGAAATTAAAGTTTCAAAAATAAAATCAATAAAATCTGAAGATAGTACAACTGATAAATCAACTTTTGTATATGTTATTTAATTTAGTATTAGAGATTGGAAACACAAGATTGTGTATTTTTGTTTAAAGCTAGAACTGTAGAAGAAAAAGAAAGTTGGATAGGCGTAATAGGTATAAGAATATAATATATTATAATATTCAATGAATGTTTATTATATTATAATTTATTTATTTATTTAGGCAAAGCAATGATTGGAGGAAGTAGTTCTAATATCTATTGTGAAGATTTATGATATTTATAGTAGAATAATATTAAGTTTATTAGATTTACGATTTATCATTTATCATTATATCAATTTCTATATAAGTTTTATTAATATATTAAGTAATTGATTAATGAATATTATTTTTAGAATAACATTATTAATCAATTGAATTATTAAATAACTATGGGGATTGGGGATTGGGGATTGGGGATTGGGCCCAATCCCCAATCCCCAATCCCCAATCCCCAATATTATTTATTTACAATAAAGAAATTATTTATTCCATATATATTAATTTAAATAATAGTTATATATAAATTATATATTATATTATACTACAATAATACTTTATTTATTACTTTATTACTACTTTTCAACTAATACCCATGATAATACACTGGTAATTTCTTTGATACTAAACAAGATTGAATTATAGAAAAAAACTCACAATCAATATGAACACCAAGATTCCAATAAAAGTCATCCTTTATCTTCATATATTTTCTATTTATTATAATAGTTTTTCTGCATATCGGGCATCCTTCCTTTTTATTTTCAATCCAATATAATATGCAAAACCTAATAGAGTTACTATATATTTACAAATGGAATTTGTGTGAACATTCTAACACTCTGCTGTTTTTATTTAATAATTCAAGACAAACAACACATCTATCATGGTTGTAATCATTAGATGATGTCGAATCAATTTTTGGAAATCTAAATTATATTTAGTAAGTTAAGTAATATTAGATTATATTAAGTAAAGTTTTTATATTTGTTATATGTATTCATATATGTTTTACTGTTTATTTAATTGTCTTAAAAAGAAAGCTGACATAACAAAGTTTGCTAGAATTTTGAATATTACTACAAATATGTTCATTGAAAATATTCTATATAGTTGTATAAGATAACTTGATCTAGAAAAATATAAAACAACATCGATCATAGCAAAGTTAATAAGCAAAATAGACTTTAATAAAAATTAAAAAAATTATTATTACTATATTGAATATTCGGAGTAAAGACTTAAAGAAAAGATTAAATATAAACCAACTCTCTCTTTGTCCTAGTGGTTTTATTATCTCTTTAATATTTATCTCTGTCAAAATCCAAAACTGTAGTTGTTTCAAAATAAGAATAAATGACTATATAATAGGTAAAATAAAATTGATATTATACTTTTATTAGCAGAAACAAATAAACAATATTTCCATTACTACTCTTTTCTTCGAAAAATCCATACATAAATGTAAACAAAATATTTGAAGTTATCAAAAATAAATAAAACTTTCTTATTTTTGATTTTAAATCTTTAAGATGTTCATTACTATTATGATTTCTAACTAAAAATTCTGAGTTAATATAATGAGAATAAGAAAAGTAAAAGTTGAATGAATAAAAGAAAACTGAATTTAAGAAATAATAATCATACCAGCTAAAATTAATAAACAAATCTCTGTTAATTACTATCTGAACGATTAGTTCTACAAACGGATTGAAATATATTTTAGCGCTGAAATTTTCATCCTCTAAGTGGATTCTTTTACAAAAATTAACTTTATCAAAGTAATGTCTAAAAACATATAGAAAACCATTCCAGATTATAATTTGTATCTTAATAAATAATATAAAAAACAAAAAGATAAAGTTGGTTGAAAAGACTTTTACATTATGACTTGTTTTATTATCAGAGTTTTCTAACTTTGTAAAATAAAATTTATTTGAAATGAAATATTCATATAAATTAATAATAGCAAATATAACAAATAAGAAGCAAAAAAATATAAGACTTCGAAAATTAACATATAGAATCGACTTTGAAAAGAAACAATCATAAATCGATATATATTTTATACCGTCGTCAATAGAACTAAGAGAATTATTATGAAAAAATATTTGTATTTGTCGAGATAGTTCATCGTAATTTATTTTATTAAAACGATTTTTCTCTTCTGTTTCTTTGTCAATAGTACTAATTGTAGTCATTTGATTTGTTAGAGTTAATGCTGTTAATGCATTTACATTACTGTTAGTACTATAATTACTACTATTACTATCAGTATCAGAATTATTATTAATATTCCTATTATTTTCGTTAATGTCATTAATATTGTTTATATTAAAGTAGTTATTAAAGTCATTATCGTCTTCTTCATTAAATAAATGAGCTATTGAATTAACTTCTTCGGAATCTTGAAAGTTATCCATTTTTATTATTTTATTTTATTGATTTATTATTTTATTATTTTATTATTTTATTATTTTATTATTTTATTTTATTGATTTATTGATTTATTAAATTGAACATAAAAATCATAATTTCATTTAAATACTTAATCATATATTTTTATTTTATATTTAAAAATTAATATTAAAAATTAAAGATGAATATAATAAAAAAAGTCCTAACAAATACACAGAAAAAGAACAAAATAATTCTTATTAATATTTATAAAGCAAAATTCAATACTAAAGTAAAAGCAAGATCACAATTTGTAGATGATGAAATTAAAAAGTTTTACAATAGCACACCGATTGAAGAAGCAATGACTCCTCCATCATCCTGGTACTTAAATAAAGAATTTTACGATTACGAAATGGAAAAAGTTTTTAAGAACAACTGGCTAGGTATGTGCTCAGATACTCAATTAAAAAAGCCGGGAGACTTTATATCAGGCGAGCTAATTAATCAACCATATATCATCGTAAAAAACGAACAAAATCAAATAAATGCATTTTATAATGTATGCTCTCATCATGCTTCAACTATTGCTGAAGGTACTGGACACTGTAAAGAATTAGTATGTCCATATCACGGTTGGACTTATAATTTGAATGGTTCACTAACTAAATGTACTTCTATGAAAGGAATAAAAAACTTTAGAAATAAAGATAATAATTTAAAATCAATAAACATAAACAATATTGGCAATATCCTCTTTCTTAATTTTAACAAGAATAATGAAGTTGACCCAAATACAAATTTTCAGCTTCTTACACTTCCGTTTATTAATTCTCTTAAGAAGAATGGATTTAAAGAGAATTTTTCTGATTTAACGTTTGTAAGTCGAAAAGAATACCCAATTAAATGTAACTGGAAAGTATTTATTGATAATTATTGTGATGGTGGTTACCATGTTCCTTTTGCTCATAAGCAACTTAGTGATAATTTAGATTTAAGTTCGTATGCCATGGAAATACATAAAAAGTGTTCATTACAAGTTGTTAATGGTAAAAATGATAAAAGAATTGGTAAAGGTGCGGTTTATTGTTATATGTATCCAAATATTATGTTTAATAGATATGGTCCTTGGCTTGATATTAATGTTGTAATTCCTGTTAGTGAAACAGAATCAATAGTTGTTATAGAATGGTTTGTAGAAAATGAATTTGCAAATGATAGCAATTTCCTTAACGAAAGTTTTGAAAAATCAGAGCTAGTTCAAAAGGAAGATGTATGGTTATGTGAAAATGTAATGAAAGGTATTAAATCAGATGCTTATGATAAAGGAAGGTATGTTCCATCGAAAGAAGGACCAGCGTATCAGTTTCATCAAGACTTGTTAGGAGATTTAACAGACTAACAATACAAAATAAAAACAAAAGTACTAGATGTATTGCTGAATATTACAGAGAATTAAGTGGATTAGTTTAACATATTAATAATACAAATAGTAAAATCATTATAGTATAAACATAATATAAAATATATTTTTTTATTTTAGTATTAATCTTATAATCATATAATTCTTCTTAAAATATTTTTATATCATTATTACATATTATCATTTTCTTCATTATTTGCATTATTTTCAACAACTACCTTTGAGTTATCTTCATCTTTTTCCGAATTGTGATTACTTTCATCTAATGGCTTTTCTACTACGTTTACATTATTATTCTCATTATTATTTTCATTATTATTCTCATTATTATCATTATTCTTCTCGTTATTATTCTCGTTATTTGGAGCTTCAACTACAACATTTGGTTCATTCTCATTTTCTATCACTATTCCTTCTTTCTTTTCCTCTTTAACTTCTTCTTTTTTCTCTTCTTTTTTTCCTTTAATATATTTTTGTGGAAAGGGTCCAGTAACATTAATACCATGTGATTCTCTGTCATGTTCAGATAATAACCCTGATAAATACTTAATCATAAAAACAATTGGTTTATCATCTTTTTCAGCATGTAATAATGTATTTACCATATCTCCTACAACTTCTTCAATATGATTTTCTTTAATGTATTCTTTTGCTTTTGAGGACTTACTCATTTATTTAATAAATTATAAACATAAAACATATAAGTTATAATATTTAATTAATTGTAATAGTTATTATATATAAATAAAATAAAAAAATGAGTCAAAATAATTCTGTTAAAAAGCCATCAGAAAATTCTAGAGGAATACGTAGAATGAATACGATGAAAAATAACACACCAACAAGTGCCTTTGGGGCCAAGATTTCTTCGTTTATTTTAGGAGGAAACGATTCAAATAAGGATAAAAAAGTTGAAGAACCCAAACCAGTAAAGAGAAAAGACTCCGTTCAATTTTTAACAAAAGTCGATAAACTTGAAGATTTAAGTCCTTTAAGGTCAACAAATCCACTTCTTATATCACCGAAAAATAATAAAGGTGAGAGAAATTATGAGTTAGATCAACAACAATATCCACCAAAGTAATTTAAATATTTTGATTTAATATACTTTTGTTATAACTCTTACAAACTTACTTCATATTTACATTATTTACATAATTTTAGCAGTATAGAAAGGGTTACAAAGAGATCAATGACAATGAATACAAATAAAAATTTACCTTCACCTAGTTTATTAAAAAACTTATTACTTAATTCAAATGAAAAAAATACAATTCAAAGCAGAAGTCCAGAACGTCTTCATGATATTATTGAAACGTATGAACCGGTATCACCAAAAAAGGAACCATTACATAATATTAAAAATTCATCATCAGCAAACGTAAGAGTTATTGCGAGATTTAGACCGATTAACAATGTCGAAAAGGTATAAATATTTATAAAATAAATAAAGGACAGAGGTGGTAATGAAAATTTAATCGTTGATTATCCAAATAATAAAACTTGTAAAATAGGAGGAGGAAATTATAATACAAGTCACTATACTCTTGATAGAATATTTAATAGTGATGCTAAACAAGAAACTTTATTTAAAGTTGTAGCAAAAGAGACAATTGATGATGTTTTAAACGGATTTAATGGAACTATATTTACATATGGACAGAGTGGTTCAGGAAAAACTTTTACAATGTATGGAACAGATTTATACGATGATACAAAAGGAATTATACCAAGATCAATGTAATTTATAATATTTAAATATAATATAATATTATTAGAGATTATATTTGGGATTTTATTGAAAAAAATGATGATATCGTTTTCGAATTAAGATTTTCAATGTTAGAAATATATAAAGAAGTCTTATACGATCTTCTAAATGATTCTGATAAACCAACGCATTTAAAGATTAAAGAACATCCTAAAAAAGGACCTTATATAGATGGACTAATTAAAGAATATATAGAAAACAAAGAAGATTTAATCGATTGGATATTATTAGCAGACGAATTACGAGCAACAGCTGAAACAGGATTAAACAAAACCTCATCAAGATCACATCTTTTATTCACATTAGAGATGACACAAAAAATGCCTGATAATAGTGAAAAAAGAGGAATACTAAATATGATCGATCTTGCCGGTAGTGAAAAGTTATCCAAAACAGGGGCAGAAGGAGATAGACTTAAAGAAGCCTTAAAAATTAACTTATCGTTACATACATTAGGAAATGTTATACATGCTCTAAGTTCTTCAGCTAATCATATTCCTTATAACGAATCGAAACTAACAAAAATATTAAAAAATTCGTTAGGTGGTAACTTCAAAACAACTCTAATAGTAACTTGTTCACCGCATTTATATAATATTGATGAAACAGTTTCTACATTACAATTTGCCCAGAGAGCAAAGAAAATTAAAAATATCGTTAAGGCTAATATAAATAAAAGTCCGGAAGAACTAGAAAAAATAATAGAGGATTTACAGTTAAAGCTGTTACATATGACAAATATGTACAAAAGAGAACGAGATAAAAATAAAAATAAAGAAGTAAATGGAGAGGAATATCAAGAATTTAGTATGAACGAAGATAATAATTTTAATAATCTTGATGGATTTAATTTAGACCAAGCACAATTAGACCTTGATAACCTTAATAATTTAGACTTCTTTGGAAGTAATAAATTAAAAACGTCAGATGATATTAATAATAAACAGAATAATAATCCTAACAATGCTAATATTCAAAAAATTCTTAATCAGAAAGAACAAGAATTAGAAAAGTTAAAAGATGAAGTTGAAGGTTATAAAGAAGAGATTAAAATATTAACAGTAATTTTATTCTATATTTATTTTTTAAATTAATTTATAACCTTTTTAGGAAAAAGTAGCAAACTTAACTTGCGATGTCAATTTCGAAAAAAGCGTTGCCGAATTAAAAGAACTAAATGATGATATAATTCATGATATTATGAAACTTAAACAGAAATATACATTTGAAATGGATAAAAATTTAGAAGAAGAAAACAAAGAGCTACGAAGACAAATTATTAAATCAGAAGAGAAGTTTAATGTCGAGCTAAAGAAGATAAAGCTGTTTAATGAAGAGTTGAATAAAAGTGATAGTAAACTTAACTTGGAAAGTGTATGATAATTAAATAAATTTATTAATATTATTACTTTTACTATTCTTTATTAGGAATTTAACCAAAAATTGAATCATTTCAACAAACAACTTTTTACTCAAATGGAGTCTCTCAAAAAGAAAATCGGTAACGAAAATAAAGAACTTGTGTCATCATATGGTTTATTCTACTCAAATAGTAAGATAATGTTTAGTAGCTTACTTCAAGATTTCCTTATAAAAGATGATCTATTCGATGTAGAAAATGAAAAATATAAAAATAATACAGAGAAAAAGAAAGAAATAAAACTAAAAAATTCATTTATAAAAGCAATAATGGTTATGATCTATTACGAGAAAACATTATTTGAAGGGCTAAACAAAATAAGCTTAGATATAAATAAAATCTTACGAAGTGAATATTACGAAAATCAATATAACTTACAAATGAAACGTTTTTCAACTTTATTTGCAAATATGATACCATTACTAGATCAAATAAAGGATATGAAAATATATAATGTGAACGGAGCACTAGAAATAAACGATGTCGAAAATGGAGCTACTGCTGGAATTTACGGTAAAAAATTAAAACCAGGTACAAAACGACATATGAGAAAGAAGGTCTCAACTAAAAAGTCAGCTAAGGTTGATTTTGAAAACTCTCTTAGAGTTTATAAGGATAAAAATGATGATGATAAAAGTATAAATGTTGAAATTGTTAATAGTCATGATCACGACCATGAGGATGATAAAGATAGGTTAAATGTATCTACTGACACTTTGAATAAAAATGGAGATAATAGAATTTATAAGCATAATAAAATTGAAAATTCACCTGAGCATAAATTGAGAGAAACTCCAGTTGTAAAAAATATTGGTGTAGCAGATGTAGGGGATTCGGATATAATATCTCCGAAAATTGTTCAAAGCAAAGTAAGTTATTTGCTATGTTAAATAATTATATTTTTAATTTTGTAGTATAGACCATCACAGAATTATAGTATTGATAATTATGTTAAGACTGGGGAGCATTATGAAGTTAAAAGTTTAAAATCGGAATTAGAAATGTATAAAGAGTTTTCAGTAAAACAAACTGAAGAAATAAACCAATTTAAGTTTTATGCAGATGAATTTACTTTGAATATAAGAGATTATCATATGAAAAATAAAGAATTATATGAAATCCAATGTATTAATTTTAAATCTTGCCTAGAAATCTTAAAAGTAATTTATTCTATATTAAAACATATATCCTTTCTTCCAATTATAGGACTACTATCTTGAAGAACTAGAACAAGTACAACTTGATCTAAATAAAAGTTTAGCCGTCAAAGAAACACCAAAATCAACAAAATCAAAGATAACTAAATTTTCAATCGATATCAATAATACATTCAATAAGTAAAATAAATATATAATAATTTACAATACAACTAATTATTAGACAAAGTCCCTTAAATACAATCCACGAGTCAAACAGATTCTACTCTAGCGATTTTAATTTTGGATTTGCTGGTAATCAAGAAGATGATGTTGAAAACTCATACGTAAGTCCTAAAGAAACAAAAAAGTATTAAATAAATCTTAAATAACTAATTAATTACTATTAAAGGCTTTATAAAACACATCGAGAAAACAAGCAAACAGCAAATTCAGATTTTAATCAGGTAGTTAGTTATTCTTCTCCTAGCTATGATTTAAAAACTCCTAAACCTTCCTTATCAGATATAATGACTCAATATGTAGGAGGAACAGGAGTTGCAACTAAGTAAAATATTTCAATAAAAATTTAGAAAACTTGATTATCTTCAATTTAGTCTAAATAAAAGAAATTACTTGAGTGTTAAATATGGTTCTGGATTAAATAAAACAATTCCTTCTCGATCTCCTTTAGAAAGAGATTTTAAAAATTCGTTTGTTGGTGATGTAAATAATAGTCCTGATGCTTCTTTTGAAGAAGATAGAAAATAAATAAGAAGTTTATATAATAATTTTTTGAGGAATATTCAATATATGTAATTTAAATAATATGCATATAATAACTAAATTTGAATTTTTTATCATTAATTAATCCGTTTAAATTAAATAATTATTTTATTATATATTTTATAATATAATATACAATTTAATAATATTTAAAATTAATATTAATTAATAATTATTAAATAAATGATTCAACCACAAAGTCAGAAAAACAATAGCAGAGCTAAACAATTTCTTCTTGACACATGTTCAACATTTAAAAAAAATAACGCAGAAGAGAAAAAGATAAAAGTACCAACTTCCTGTCTTTATTCTAAGCTAGAAATACCTATTTATTATTCAAACGTAATAACTATCGAAGATATGAAATTTGAAAATTCTAATTACTATGTCTCGACAAATGGTTTTCTAACCTCAAATGTTAGTTTAAAGTCAATGAAACATACTAAAATGTTTACTTTTCAAGACTGTATCTTTAGAATATTTCCTAAAACTTATAATATAAATAAATATAAAATCCTTGATAGCATAAAGAACAAAGGTATTATTATTAAATAAAAAATATTTTTTAATATTAATAGATGCTAAAATAAATAAAAAGGAGCTAAACTTTAAATTCGTTAGTGAACTTTTTAACAACTTAGATATAGTCGAGACAAAGAAAGGAGAGCCAGTTAAATATGGAGATATAGTTATATTAATGCATGAAAACTCTCAAAAGTTTTTAAAATTCGATAATGATGCTAAGAAACTAGTACTATCTAACCATGATTCAGAATATAGTTTATTCCAGATAGATCAACATAGTGAAATAATGATAAACGACGATCAGATTTTAAAATCAGGCCAGCCAATTAAGTTAAAAGTAGCATCGTTCGAAGAAGCAAATAAAAACTTGTACTTATCACTTACATTTCCTCTTAATAAACAAATTAAGAAGGATAAGCCAAAAACATCGTTGATCGACTTACCTTCTTCTAGATCAAAAAGATCAACAGTACAGCTACAGATACCTAAAACCTACTCCAATGATCATATTTTTAATATTGAGGAGTTTAATGATCTTGAAGATAACAGTCAAAACCCAATAAATGATTCTTTTGAAGAGAAACAACTACTACAAGATGATTCTAATAATTTCGATAAGGCAAATAAGAAATATAAATTGAAGCCGAATCTTGTCTTTGAAGAATATTCAAATATGAGATGGAGATTTAATGTATATTCTACGTTTACACTTGATGATACTATTTTGTGTTTTGGAGATTATATTTCGATATTACATTATCAATCTACAGGCTACTTAACAGTCGGTAAGTTTTAGTTATTAAAATACTTTTAGATCAAATCGAAGAAAGAAAAAAACGTAAAATGAGATGTCAAATGCAGTATTCAACAAAATCACTTAACTCAAGCCTAAGTAGTAATAATAATAAAAACGACGATGACGATTCTGAAATATCTAATCAAAACTTTTATAATTTCAATGATATGTTTGAACACAAAGAAGAATTAATTAACCAAAAATTCGAAATTAAATCCAAGTTCTTTGTTAAAAACTATAGCGACCCAAGTAGTATGAAAGTCGATGCAAATACTTGCTGGGTTATCGAAGGAATCTTTCCACAAATGAAACAAATATGTTTTATCAGATACTACGATGAAAGTAAGCTAGACGCTCATCGAATGACATTTAGGCTAAGGAATATAAAAACAAAAAAGTTCTTAACAATAAGACGATTCGAAATTAACTCAGATGAATACGAAGAACATAAACATAATCAAGAATATGACTTTAATATTCAAGAAGAAGGCGAGGAGTTATATAAATTTACCTTAGTTGATGGTGAGATAACAAACGATAACTATGAAATTATTATTCAAACAGAAGAGTATCAAAATTCATTATTTGGTTTTATTCCTTCGATCAAGATAAGTGGGAAAAGTGGACGAGCTGAGAAAAATCAATTTTTAAGGATTTATCATATAGCAACCAAGAAATTTCTAAAGTTGACTTATTTAGCTAAACAAAGAGATGATGATTTATTAAACACCATTTTAACTCTTGTTCCGTTTGAAGATGAACAAGAAATTTTTAAAATAATGACAGTAGAAACAGAACAAATTTGGAATTACAAGTTCTTAAACAATCTTTATTTCTTAATGAAATCTCTAATAAATACTCTATCTAAAAATTCTATCAGTCCTCCAAGACAAAAAAGGATAGCATTTGAACAAGATCAAAATAGCAATAAAAAAATAAAATACAGTAATATAATCATAATTTATTTATATAGGATTATTGAAATCAATATCATTTGTTTTAGACAAGTTATACAAATTTGTTACTAATCAATTTATAAACAGATATGATGAGGATTACAGCTTTAACTCAGTTGTTCCGGAGAAACAGAAATTAATTTCTAATTTTGATTTTACAAAGTTGATACTCAGGGACTTTATATATAACTTCTGGGTAATAAACGAAAATATGGTTAAAATTGTAGACTTAAACAGAATTATAAAGAACTCAAGAGTAAGCAATTTATAATAATATAATTTATTAAATTTGTAGAACTATGGAAGTGAATACTTTACAAACTTATCGCGTAATGACAAAATTACATACAAAATGTTTAAGTTTACTTGTTACTTCTTTCACTTTTTAATCTTATATTGCAAAGATAATCCAAAAATTAAAGAAGAGCTCTATGAAAACTTAGATGTTTTTATGTATTTTATACATATCTCTGAATCATGTGTTAACTGTTTAATGGAGATCTTTTACCAAAACTCATACATATTATACTACTTAATAAGAGATTGTAAGAATAAGTTTTCTTTCCAAAAGGCTCTTAGCAATATTTATCAGACTTACTTTAAACATAAAGTATTTAGTCCTGACTTCAATTTTATTGATTTGCTATTTGAGTTCATAAAAATATCAAATACAGAAAAGTATGCCTATAATGCAGAAGATCAAGATGAAGTTAATAAAGTGGTAATTAAATATTTATTTGTTTATTTATTAACTCTTTTAGACAATATCAGTAATATCAAGAGAAAAGTACTTCAGACTACTAAAAATCTTATCACATATCAATACTAACGAAAACATTTTAGAAAATCAGAAATACATCGCAAACTTAATTCTTACTAAACCTACTAGCATAAATGACGAAATCCGAATTCAAGACTATCTTATCTTTGATAATGAAGAAAACTATTCACCTGCATTAATTGAGTTAATTTTAAAACTAGCTGAGAATAATAATGATCATAATATAGAAAAGTTTGTTAGTCAAACTCTTATTAATTATATCAACTTCAACGAAAAACTAATCGATATTAATATAAACCCGATAAATATACAACTTATTAGTTATTATATCAAAGTCTATTCAGAAAGTAAAGAAAAAGACAAGTTAAAGTATCAAAGTTTTATAACGAATGTAAACGCTCATTTCCATGAAAATATCCAAATGCTTAATAAATTCTTTAGTAATTATGACTGGATAAACTTAAAACTTAATGAAAATGATCAAGTCAATGTAGTAGCAAAAATGATTGAGTTTATAAGACATATATATAATTATAAAGTATCAAATAATTTTTCAATGATCTCAGAAGATAATAAAGTCATTATAAATTCTCTTATAAAGTACTTAACAAAATCTTTCTTTTTGTATCAAGACTACTTTAGCTCATTTAAAAGTGATGAAGAAATGAACAAAAAAATAAATATATTGGAAGAAAGAATTAATAACAAGCCAAACAGCCATTATCTTATTATTGCTAAGTATTGGCAGAATATTTACTTAATCTTTAAAAATAATTTTTCAAGTATGTTGTTTGATAAGTATATAAAAGACGAAGTTAAGAAAAAAGCTTCAATGTTGGATTCTTCCTTTAGAAAAGATATAACAGAAGTTAAAGACCGAAAAATAAATATATTTTCTGACTTAATAAAAGCATATGGAAGAATAAAAGAATTTAGAGATCAAACTATACAAGTAACTAATAACTCTAAGATTCAAAACTCAACTGAGAAAATAGTTACAAATGAGGATAGTGAATTTGAATCATTTATAGAGAATATAGGAAAACTTAATCAAGTAGCATTGGAGATGGACAGAATAAAACTTGATAATGCTAAAACTGTTCTAGAGAATAATAGAGACAAAATAGAAAATAATTTTAGACAAGCGATTATATTTGGACAGAGTAGGTTAGACTCAGACAGACTAAGTATACTAATTTATTATTTTAATACATTAACTTATATTAATACAATTTAGAACTAGAGAATGGTAGCATTCAACTTGCACCTAATGAGGAAATCGTAAATACTAAAAATGAAAGACCACTATTAAATGGCTTAGTTGGTTTAAACGGAGTTGACTTTGATAATTTAGAAAAGAACCTAGATACACAGCAGAATTTACTTTCTGAACGAGATAATGAACCTCATCATGAAGATGATATTGTAGTTATCCATGATACAATTCCCAATAAAACTTCAAAAATAAGAAATAAAAGTCAACATAGTTATTATAGTCCAAAGAGAAACATATTTGAAGTAGATAAGCCTGAAAATTTCCAAACAATTGAGCTAGAGGAACATAGAGATCAACCAGAAATTCAAGAAGGAGTTGTAGTATCGGAGCCTAAGTTTACGGTTATTAAGAATAGTTTTGCTAAAGTTGATCGGCTCATAGGTGGTGATGAAGATTTACAAGATAATGAATTTAAATTCAAAAACATTAACATCACACTTCAGATTTTAGAGTTCTTTAAGCTTTTAATATCAAAAAATATTGATTTTTTAATACACAATTTCTCACAATATTACTTTGAGATAAATAATCAAATTTACAATGACAAAGACTATGTTTTTAAAAAGTTTAAATTATCATGCATTCCAAAATTAGATAGTACTGAACTTATTCCATATATCGAGGAATTTTCTTCAAGTTATGAACAAGACCTGAAAAGCAAAAATGATTCTAATTTTGCAACTAATTTGTTTAATCTTAATAATATATTAACAAATGATAGTCCTGAAAATCATCACGAGATAAATGAATTAAATGTTTGCTTTATTCATAGACTGATGATATTATTTAACATATCTAATGATAATGAAACTGAACTTAATATTCTAAATTTGATTTATAAATTTTTCTCACAGAGAAAAAAGCTTCTTACTAAAATTATGCATATGAATGAGAATGTTTTAAACTTTCATAAGAGTACTAGGGATAACCCAGAAAGACTATTTAGTGATAACTTTGATACGATAAAAGATAATTTTAATGAATTCCTTACTTGGTATGAAAAAGATAAGAATATGTTTTCTGAGATATTTGTAGATCAAACATATAATTATTATTCTACTTTGTATATAAAATTGAATATTTTATTGAAAAAGATATTTAATAATGTAAAAAGAGATATAACTCAACTTAGTTTGGAGGAAAACAAAAAATCTCTTGATAATGAAAGCGTAACTAAGGACTTCTTCGAAACCCTTTCAAATGATAATCAATTACTAATAAATAAAACTAACGAAATTATTGCTTTAATTACCGAAGGAGAAGAAAATCAAGAAATGAGTATAACCCATAATCAAATATCAAAAATATTTAACTTTATCAGAGAGAACAGCGACAACCAAATATTCTCTTCAATTTCAAGTTATATAGTCAAAGACACTTTTAGCAGCAATGACTTTTCTTTACTTCTACGTGATCATCTAGATAAAGGTTTACGCCTAATGAAGAAATTTTCAAATAAAATAGAAATAAACGGAAGATTAACAGATATTGAGGAGTCTACAAAGAAAAAATACTTCTTTTGTTTTTGTTTATTGATAATCGTATGGACTTTAACCAGAAAAGTGTCTACTGAAAGCTTTAATTTTCTATCGAATATTTTAGAGAAATACCACGATCTTATCAAACATGATGCTTTTGTTTCGTTTATTATTCTGCTAAATCTTTCTGATATGAATAATAAGATGGCATCACTTAGTTATTACTATGTTATTAGCACTTTAGTAAGCTTTTCAAATATCTTACCAGCAACTTATAGAAATTTACATACGTCATTTTCTAAAGAATTACAGTTCTTCTTTTTGGAAATATTATCAAATGTGCTCGGGTTTATAATTCAAGGTGGAGTTATGATACAAGAGTCTAATATCGATGAGTTGATAATTGAGAGCTTATTTGTCTTTTTAAAGAAAGTTCGGATAGAGTAATTAATAAATATTAATTATTTATATCATTAATATATTTAATAAATAATATTATAGTGACTACATTAACAAAGAAATCCTTCTCAAAATCACAAAAGTACTACAGAAAATATTCTCAGTAAAGATACTAATAAAGCACTTTAATTTCAAACTTTCTTACGACCCTAGTTTAGTAGATAAACTTCCTAATCCAAGTTTATATGTTGATTTCTTCAAGAAATCCTATGAAAATTCAAACCTTAAAGAAATTAAGAGGAACATTTTCATAATTAAGTATATGATTTCTTACATTTTTGAAATAAATCCATATTTTATTACTCATATTAACGACAATGATGATTTACTCTGGCTAAAAGATTTAATATCCCCTCTTCTTGACAATCTTAAAATACAAGATTTGTTAAAATACTCATCAACTGTACTTAATATACTTTCTTCTAAACGATCATTAGAAACTGTACCAGACGAAAGAGAAGAAATAAGACCAAGCGAACCAAGAGAGATTTATAGGATTGATAACAAAACTAGCTTGTTTTATATATTTATGATTTATAACAGTATTTACTCAAAATCAAGAGAGAATTTCAAAGAGCTCTCATTAACTTATTTAGAAGAGTTTAAAAACTATATAATAGACTACTTAATCTCACATCACAGTGATCTTTCAGATTACACTTACAATGGTATATTGCAAGTAGCTTATATAACTAAGAAAATCGATAAGTTTTTGAAACTTAGAAAAAAATCAGAGTTCAAAGAAGATTATGAGAAAAATGAAGTTGAGCTAAGAGTTAAAAACCTTAATGAAATTATAAAAAATCGTCTCTTAGAATTTAAGAATCTTAAAAAGAATAGATTTGAAGACTTTAAAGATATATTATGGGATAACAGGACTGAGCTGGAAGAGCTAGGTAACTCTGAAGCAGAATGTTTTGTTTATTATTTAATAATGCTACTTGAAAAAAAGCAAAGTACGAAAGAATATGATATGAATGAAAATATATTATTAAAGTTTTTATACAAAGTTGTTGATTTTATATATAAGTCATCTCTTAACTTTAGTAGCTATCAAGTTGTTAAGATTAATAACTTCTTACTAAGTATGTTTTCTAAATTTGTTTCTTTTTTTGATAGAATGGAGGAGAAAGAAGTTGACTTAATAAAGTTGACTAGGAGTAAGTTATTTGATATCCAGGTATATTAATTCATTGTTTACTATTTACAAACATAATATTTTACAGGAATTAATCGAACGAACTGGAATAGTTGAAAAATTCTTACTCATCATAAGCCACTATAAAAATAATTCTGATATAATATTTGAACTTCCTTTCGTGTTTGATGTTTTCTGCTTCATTCTTAAAGTACTAAATATTATAATTTATTATACTAATTATAACTATATTAACTAAACTAACGTAAATACCTTAAATATTTAGAAAGGAAACGAAAACGTACAACGATCTTTCTACAACAGCTTCACATCAAACTCGGATAACGAACAAGTTTTTAAATTCTTATACGAGCTCATTCAAGAAAAAATGGATAACATTCTCACAAACAGAAATTATATTATTATTTCAAATCACAGTAAAATGTTTGTCGACAATCAAAATTTTGAATTTGTCCATGAAACTTCTAAAGAACTTGACACTATTGCTTTGAAATTTTTACAATTACTATGCGAGAATCATAATGATCTTTTACAAAATTATTTAAGATATCAACCTAATTTTAAAAAAGGATATGATTTAGTATCAGCAACTAATAATTATCTACATGTTCTATTTTCTAATTATGACAAGTCTGACACAAATATGATTGTTTCGCTTATTAGATGCTTTGATCTTCTGATCGAGTTTGTACAAGGTCCTTGTTTGAATAACCAAAAATTGTTAATTAATTCAAAATTACTCATTTCTATATGTGATATATTACAACGATATAAAGATATTGATTTAGACAACTATAAGACTTTTAATCAGAATAATTTATTATTTACGTACCCGCAGATTTCGTTGTTGACTTATAAGGTAATTAATTTCTTTATGTGTATAATTTTAATTATTTAATAATTTGTAGTGTTCAATACTATTATTAGCATTGGTTGAAGCTAGAACTAAGGATGATGATATATATGATCAAATTGCTAGTAATATAAAGAATGATTTATTCACACATGTTATTGAAAAAATATATACTCAAATTAATATATTAAGTGAAGACTCAAAGGATAGAGGAAAAAATCTCTTAAGGCTGTCTGACTTAAATCATGTAAATTTATAAATAAATATAATACAATTATAATATTAATTTTACTAATATAATAGTCTGAAAGAATATTTGATTTAGTCGTTGAAGTTAACACAAGTTCAAATATATCAGAAAATGAAATCCATGAAAATAACATAGACATAGACAACTTTACTATCTTAGAAACAGGGTTTAATTTATATTTCCTTACTCGATATATTAATGAATACTATCAGTATAATAGGATTTCCTACAATGAAGTTATCAAAAAGAAAGCATTTGATGTTCATGAATATTTTGAAGAACTCAGTAGTGAAGGTATATTGAGTATCATTGTTTTGATGTATAATCTCATAAAAAGTTTACTTGTCTCAACTATTTATTTAATCGATATAATTCTTTATGTGTTTATCTTCCTTATTACAGGTGGTACTCAACAACGTAAGCTTTTAATTACAGGTTTGCTAAAGCACATCTATAAATTAACTTGCATGAAATCAGATATAATTAAAGGGACTGTAATATATGATGCTGTTGAGTATTTTAAATTTTACACGCGGTCAATAGAAATATCGAGAAAAGAAAGAGTATATAAAATCTATTTTTACTTAATGCCGTTTAGAGGGAATTACAAAGAAGTAAATATTTTAGTAACAAATTAAATTTTAGATCAAAAAGTATTTTAACGAAAATATGATCATCACAAACAAAAAAGCAAAGCTTATTTATCTCTTAAGATATTCCAAGCTCCTTATTCACGAACTAGACTCTGATTATCGACTGAGACGTTTCTTAGATAATTTTCCTTTCTTTGGTGTACTATTAGACTACGTTACATTATGGAGAGACTTTTCACTTTTAGTTAACATCGTTCAGAATGTTTTAATAATAATTGAACAAGTTAGGATAGTGCAAAATGGACAATTAATAAACACTTATGATAGTTTTGCAGACGTAGATGAAATTGCTTTGACAACTGGGCTTGGAATAGTTCAAGTTGTATTGACAAGTATCATATTTATTGAATATGTAACGAAAAAGTTTCCATCAAGGTTTAAAGCAATTCAAGAAAAGATAAGGGTAATAATAAAATACTTAATACTTATTTAATTTACTACTCTTAGGACGATGCAAAGTACCAAGTTTACAAAAAATCTACTAAGAACTGTTTTCTCTTTTGCAGATTTGTAAAGTCAATCATGTTAAATAGTGAAATGTTTTACTGGATAATTTACATTATATTTGCATTTTTAGGTTTACTCAAAGACACTATTTTCTTTGCTGTTTTACTAATCGAGTTTATAGCTCGTTTTAAAACAATGAAAACAATCATGAATTCAGTATGGGATAAAATTAAAGAAATTTTACTTACATTGGCTTTATGGATTATACTTATTTATTGGGCAACATTAATTGCTTACGTATATTTATATGAATACTTTCCAAATAAAGATATCGACTGTCTTTCTTTAATAAATGTAAGATTAATTCTTAATATTATAGTGCTTTTGTACAATCTTTTATCAAAATAACAAAAATGATGATGGTATTCCGACCTACTTTAACAAGCAAAATATAGATTCTGATCCAACACATAATCCTATTACTGGACGTTATATTTACGATGTTTTATTCACATTAATAATCAAAATTATTGTTATCCAAATGGTTGGTGGAATAATCATAGATAACTTTGCAAAATTAAGAAACGAAGAAAGTGATATGAACTATGAATTGACTAATGTTTGTACTATATGTGGCCTAAATAGAGATGAGATAGAGAAAATATATGATAAGTTTGGAAAAACCTACAACGATCATATTAACAACGATCATGATCCGTTTAATTACATCTTTTACCTATTTTATATAAAGAAGAAGGATCATACTGAATTTACAGGAATGGAAAGTTTTGTCTATAATATGGCATTTGTAGAGAAAGATATAACATGGTTTCCGGAGAATATGTATGTTATTTTAAATACTTATTATATTTATAATATATTTATATTATACTTTTAGGTTGTATATTGCTAAAAGCGAGGACTTTGCTAATATGATATCGAATAATAAATAGGTTATTATAGATTATTATAATCTATCTGTTGATTTATTTTTTTAACATTTAAATTTATAATTTTATAATTTTAAAATTAATTATTATAGTAAATAATATATTTGAATGTAATTTGTTTAACTACTATATTTAGTTAAAGTATAACTTAATACGTGTTTAATGTTTAAATATAATATTATATATAATAACATTTAAATTTATATTTTTAAAAATGGTAAAATACTTATTGCTAACAACCTTCATCATCTTGCTTATACATTTTTCTGTAGCTCAAGTTGGTGAAACAAAATATCGTATTGCAGACGAAAAAGAAGATCCAGAATTCTTAAGTTCTAAAGTTAATAAATTCAATTCATTTAATCAATTTTACTATCCTGAAACAGCAAAAAATGTTAACCTAAGAGTTAAACAAGATGGTAGCCTTGGTGTATTTGCACTTAGAGATATTAAAGTAATAATATTTATAAAGCTAATATTAGGAAGGTGAAATCATTATGCAATTTGATAAAACTAAGGTTATAAGCCAAGATAATATATACTCTACCTTTATTGGTCAATTTATCAAAGAATTAGAAGAAAAAAATCAAGGTTATGATGACTATACAAATTTTCTTTATTTTCTCTTACATGAGAAAAAGTTAAATAAAGAATCAAAATTCGTAGAATATATCGATTTACTCCCAAGAAAACCAGCTTCACCAGCTTTTGGATACTGGGATCATTCTAAAGAATTCGAAAAAGAATTTGAAGGCCATAGCATAATAAGTAAATAACTATTATTATAATAATTATTTAAATTTTAGCTCAAACTGTTGACTATAAATTTAAAAGTGAGCAAAGAATTAACGCCATTTATGAATTAGTTGTTGAAAAAAATAAAGAATACTTTGATACAGATTTTTATCACATTGACAATGTTGAATGGGCCTCTTTTATTTTAGACATGAAACAGATTTTAGTTCAATTCGAGTAAGATAATATTTATTTATAAATTCTTAACAATTTTAAGAGCTTTTCTCCTCCCAATAGCTAGTTTTGTTAACTTCGGAAATGATCCAACTCATCCAGAAAAACTTACCAAGTTTCAACAAAATACTTATCTTGAAGGAAGACATAACGTTACTTTTCTAGAGATTCCTGCCTTTAAAGATTTTAAAACTGATGAAGAAGTTGTATTCTCATCTCAAATTAATGGTCCTAACTTATTTGTTCATCACGGTGTCGTACTAGAAAATAATTATTACGATTGCTACGCACATCAAGTTACTTTTTCAGGAAATAAAGACGACCCATTAGCCAACCAAAGAAAAGAATTCTTCGCTAAATTTTTCTTATATGACTCAAAACATGTTGACGTTGTGTAAGAATAAAATATTAAATAACTTAATTTTATTTTATTTAGTAAAGAATGTATTGGTCCTAGAAATCTTTATAATAGAAGACTTTTCTTCTACTACTATACTTTGATGATGGAAGAAACTGAGTTAGAATTAAACGATCCTAAAAGATTTGACCTCGAACAAGATAGAATTATATTAGAATTTGTTAAAAACAATTTACAATCCCATTATGAATTATTCCCTACCAAATTAGAAGATGACGAGAACGCACTTCTCCATGAAACTAATCCACAAAGAATATTATGGCTTAAATTTAAAATTAATCAAAAGAAATTATTATTAGGAGTTATTGAGCAATATAATAATGATCTTAACAAAATTATGAAGGATGATGCTTTATAAATAATAATTAATTTATTAATATGTTTTATATTAAATTTAAATTTTATATAATTTTTATTTTAAGAATGCTATATGTTATTTAATTTTATGTATTATAAGTCATATAGTCATATAAGTCTTATAATATTTAGAGTATTTATAAACTATTACAATTTTATAATAAACTAATTAACCAAATTACAAAATGCATTTGTTTAATAGTTGTTATTTTCTTATTTTATCTCTTCAACATCTTCTAAATCTTCAACTATATCATAATTAGTTTTAGGAACAAATAAGTGTAAAACAAAGCTATTTTTTATTTTATTTTTAAAATCCAATGACCAATTAAATACAATTTCAAATTTATCATTTTGTTTTTTGCCTTTTCTACTTAAATATTCAATAAATCCTATTGTCTTATTTAAATTCTTTTTAAAAAGTGATAAATCTCTTGAATTTTCTTGATCGACAAACTGATCTAAATTAGCAATAATAATTTGATTTGGTAACTTATCAACAACTGATAATATATTCAATACTGAAACTAGCGTTTTCTCATGGATAATGTTAAACTCAACATATACATTATTTCTGTTTTCATTTAAATTTAGCGCTAGTTGTATTAATTCTTGCTTACTCTTATTTGGTATTATGATATAATAATAGACATTAGGTGGTCTATTTACATATTCATTATCCAAACTGTTTTGATTGTCAATGATTTGGAGTTGTTTGTTTAATTTATGAATTAAAGCCTTAAAAGTTGAACTAAATTATTTTAAATTTAAATTATTTAAATATACTTATGATTATAACCTAAATAAGCAAGTATTGATATTGAACTATTTTCATTGTTATTTGTAAATTTTGAAGTTTCATTTGATAAACTACTTATATTCATTTTATTAAATAAATCTGAATATTCTTCTTCTGGAACTATACTCATCATTTTCTTATTATAACTTGATTTTTTATTCATTTTATTTTAGCAAATTATAATCTTTTGAATGTTTTGAATTAAACATTTACAAATAATACATACAATACTTATTATTTTAAATACATATATAATTCAATTGATTTATATACTAATACTAATACTTATTCATATACTTATATAATAAACAAAAAGTAATAAATTAAATTAAAAACTTAAGTAAGTTATATTTAAATGAAGTTCTAAATTTAATGTCTAACCTTCTAATTCTTAACAGTATCGTCAATTGTTAATGAGACTCCGAACTTATATTTCAATAAAAGATTTTTCTTTGCTGTTTCACCTTCTTTTACTTCTTTGCTGTCAACTAAACTAGCATTTACCTAAAGATTATATAAATATTATAAATTATTATTCTTACTCTACTAACAAAACCAAAATTGCATACTCCATAACTATGAAGATAAGAGACAACTAATCCTCCAGTGCAATCAGCTTTAGCTTTTAGTCTAGTTTTAGAGTCGACTTCATATTCAGCAGCAAGAGTGGCACACTTTTTCAATTCTTCTCCTTCGCAGCATCCCTTAGAGAGGTTTAATTCTCCTCTAGCAAGTAAAGAGCTATTGATTTTGGCGGTACCTAATACTCTTAAATCAGAGCAGATTTTTCTTTCTGTTTTGTCAGCTTCATTTTTAGATGCATCTCCTTTAGTGACTACATCACAGAAATTACCACCTCCTACAACAACAACTCTATACTTTCTTAAATAATTAAATCCGGCTAATAAGTGTCCTCTTCCGATATTAAAAGGGTGGAGATTAACTGCTAAATTTAGTCCTCCGTAAAGTCTTAAATCTTTATTGAGATCGTGAATATAAGATGTCTGTAATGATCCTACTTTTGGTAGTCTGTTTGTTTCATCGAGGACATCAAAGTCTTCAACACCAGCTGAGACAACTAAATTTTTCCAGTTTGTTCTTAAATGAACTTTGCTATTCATTGACGATTTTGTTGCTGAACGTAAAGAATTGGAATTCCAAAATAAACTGAATGATAAATCTTTTTTTTCACCGATAGCCCATTTTACGTCAGAAACTTTTCTAATTGAACCATCTTCAAGGGTAGCATTTGATTCAAAATCAACAGGTCCAGCAGAACCAGTTGCTTTAAATAACGGAGTTAAACAGTGGGATTTAGTATCTGCGCAGTAGTTGAGATTAGTCGATGCTTCAACGTTCTATATATTATTTAATATGTTTACTAAATTGATTTTCTCTTTTTTGAATCCTACGAATACTCCTTTTAGAGATAAATCATTTACTTCCAAATCATCAGACATGAAATCTTTAAATTGTTAATTGAAGTTTAAAATATTTTATTACCATCATGTTGTCTGCTGTAATCTTCCCAATAGAATCTGTAGTGTTTGGCAGGTTGAATAGGTTGTGATGGTTGAGATTGAGTAGTTGTAGTTGGTTTTGACATTTATTAATACTTAATTATTATTACTTTTATAAAATAAATATTCTTAATTAACTTAACTTACTTGATTTATAATTATTATAATTTTAGTAATATATCATTTACTTAATAAAAATATACCAAAATTAATTAATTAAACTTAATAAAATGATAACGTCAAGCAATTTCTCAAATGAAGGAAATTTTGTGGAAAACTTTATAAAACTACTAAATTCAAAAAAGATTTCTAATAGTTTAATAAAGGATAGATATAGAAATATAAAAGATGAAGAAAAAATAAAAATTAAGAAATCTGAACTAATAATTATAATAAACGACATAGATACTATAATAAATCAAAGCATAAATGCGATACTTACTCTTCAAGATGATAACAGAAACCTAAAAACAAAAATAAATCAAGGGGAGAAACCATCAAAAATTAAATATTATGAGGAGTTAAGCTCAGTTCAAATGGAAAATAAAGAAAAGAGATATAAATTTGATAATGAACAAAGCCAATATTGTCAAAACACTCAGATTAATCAAAATAATAATAGCATAATTAACTCTAATAGTTATAATAATAATTTTACTGGAAGTTCTAACATAAGTAGCATTGAAAACAAAGATTATAGAGATTATAAAGATTATAAAGACTATAAAAATAAAGGAGATAGTAATAAGAATAATACTTCAGATAGTAAAGAAATTAATAACTCAAAAAATAGTTTCACTAATATGAATAATATCTATACAAAACCCCACTATAAAGATTATACTGGAAGTACAAATACTTACATTAAGGATACTAAGTTTGAAGATAATGATGACGATTTAAAACATAATACTACTAACAATAATATTAACAACAAAAGTATCGAACTTAATTCAAGTACATTTCTCAAAAGCAATAAGGATAATATTACCGAGGAAAATATAACAAACAAGACAATAGATAATAAAACTTCAACATCTACAATAAAAGATTTTGTATCAGGGTTAAGGCTAAACTATGACTATAATAATAACGCACCTGTCAAAGAAAAATTAGATGAGAGTGTTAATATAACTAAAGATAGAGACATAAAAGAAGTTAGAGACACAAAAGATATTAAAGATACCAAAGACGTTAAAGTAATTAAAGATATAATAATTGATAACAAAAAGCAAAGTAGTGATAAATTTATCGAAGATAAGAACAGAAATACAGATAGAGTTAATAATATCAACACCATTGACAAAAATATTTATAATAACAAGAATAACTATTATGAGAGCTATATAGTAAACAAAAAAACATCGACATCGTCTAATACCTTAATTAATACTAATATTAGTTCAAGTAACATGAGTGATGTAGCAAGGGAAGAAGAATTTAGACGTAACTTTGTGTCAAAATATAAACATTTAGACCCTGAGTCTCATCAAGTTAATAATGTAAGAACATCAACTTCATCTAGTAATTTAAAAACTTCTTCGGTAAATAAAAATGTAAATCAAACTGATATGTCAACCAAAGCAACAGATACAAATAATCTTATTACTAAATACACAAAAAGTTCAAACCAGCTTCTAAACTCAGTTAATAATACTGGATTTTCATCGACTTATTCAGGCTTTAATAAAGATTCAAGAGATAATAGAGACAATAGAGATAACAGAGATAATAGAGGTAGTAGAGAAACAAGAGAAATAGGTGAGACTGAAAATAGTAATACTCAAAAAGGATTTTATAATTCGAAAGCTTTCGAAAGTATAAATAACACAAAATATGCTGATGATTTTCAAACTCCAAAAGGAGCTATTCAAGCACATACTAATCCACATCCGAAACCTGTTCCACTTAAACAAGACAATATTATTCAAAGTGATAATTATGATAATAATGATGTTGATAATAATAATAAGACAAACTTTAATAATTATATTAATAATATAATAACTAGAATAAGTAAAGTTGGAAGAAATGAGTACTTCTTAAAAAAGTATAATAGTAAAAACTTCCATGATCTAATAGCAAAGGTTAAAACTGGAGTAATCGATAAAAATTCTTTAAATGAAATAGAAAACGAAATAAACATATATGAAAATATAGAATTTTCCTTCAGAACAAAAATCAAAGGAAATGAGCCATTAAGTTCCAACAGTTATAACAACCATATTATTAACAACAACAATAATAATCAAATAAAGGCTTTTGATAATAAACCAAAACCTACTAATTCAATGTCTATGTCCTTGGACAACTTTGATAATGTAGTAAGAAACGAAAAGATAGATAAAATAAAGATTCTTAATATTGAATCAAACCAATCATCAAATCGTAGAGATTATGATAATCAAGAAAATAGGCACCAAATTGTAAGAGAAAGAGAGACTGGAGGAGTAAGAGAGACTGGAGGAGTTAGAGAGACTGGAGGAGTTAGAGAAATTGGAGGAGATAGAGAAACTGGAGTAAAAAATGCTACTAGAGACATTGTTACAAAAGATACTGGAGGAGCTAGAGAATATGGAGCTAGGTACAGAGCAAATTATAATGTAAACTCTTCAACTACAAATAATTATGGAATTACTAATAATAGTGGAAGTAATAATGTAAAAGATAGTCAAAGAATAAGAAGTTCTTCTGCAGTTCCAATTCACGAGTCTTATGGCAGAGATGTTCATAATAATATAAGTAGAAAAGAAAAGTTAAATGAGTCTGAAGATAATAATGAAAGACTTTTAACAAGAATTAGTTCAGAAAATAATATAATAAAGTTACTTCCAATGGATCAAGATAACGATTCTCCAAAAAATTATGAAAATGACAGAAATTCATACTCAAATCAGTATGATGATATAAAAAATAGATATCAAATTAACTATAACAACAAACTAAAGTCTTATAAGTAATTTTATGGGAATAAAATTCATATTATATAATATTAATTAAGAATAAATTTAAAAATAATTATTTTTAATGTTAATTATATAAAAGTCTTTTTTTTAATTTTACTTTAACTAAATTAAATATTGTATGAAATACTAAATAATTAAATATTTATATCTTTTACTTTTCTTTAGATTTTACATATCTTTAACTAAGTTTGCTTTTGGGCATTCTCCAGCGGAAAATTTAACAGCTTCTCTAACTCTGCAGGCTTCGCATCCATTTGAAGCTTGGACAGCACAGGGTTTTTTATCTGAATTGCAATTAGCAGATGAGTCAAACCAAGCACACATTGGGTCAAATACCATTGGGCATACTTCGGCATTTTTACTATCTTCATCACACATAGTGTATTGTAGTTTATCTTCTTTAATTTCTTTATATAAGTGAGCTGGTGGGCAAGATCCGAATGAGAATTTAACTGCATTTTTAACTATACATGCCATGCATCTGTTTCCAGCATTTACTCCACATGGTGTTTTAGCTGAACCACAGTTTACTTTATCATCTAACCAAGCACATTGAGGTTCATATTCCATTGTACAATATTTGGCTTTTTTTGAAGCTTCATTACAGAAAGTAAATGACAAACCTTCTAAATCGTTAACTTCTTTTTTCTTAGGTTCAAATAAAACATGTTTTTCTGGGCATGGACCATTTGAATAGCTAACTACATCTCTAATATTGCAAGCCATACATGGGTTGCTAGCATTTTTCCCACATGGGTAATGTTTGCAAATATGATTAACTCTAGGGTCAAACCAAGCACAAGTAGGGCTATACATTTTGTTACATGCTTCTTGTTTAATTTCTGGACATTTCATTATTTGAGTTGGCATATCAGAATCAATTTCGCTTTTTACTAAGCATAAACTTAAAATGAAAATGGAAAGGATAATTAATGATTTCATACTTGATTATTATATTAATTATTTTCTCTAAATTATTTATATTTTGTTGAGTAATAATTTTTATACTGTCAAATTATTAATGTTTATATAGTTTTAATAGTTTCAATTATCACTTATACATGATTATTTATGATAATTTATAATTATTATGATTATTAATGATTATAAATGATTATTAATGATCATTATGATTATATATGATTATATATGATTATTAAAGTTTAGATATGTTTTATCATTATAAGTTATATAATTATAATTTGCTTTTATCCTATCCTTATTATAACTGTTTATAACTATTTAAAACTATTAAAAACAAATATATTAACTAGCTAACTAATTTTGCTACTATATCTAGTCATATATTTACTTACTTTTCTTTTTCTCTTATCAACAGGAGTATTTAATACCTCAAATTTTAAATTAACTTGATTAGAGAAACCAGGTAACTTCTTCTCGATTTTAAATGTTTCTTTTGAAAAGTCACCAAACATTTTGAATATATCCATAGTTGCTTCAGCTTGATTTACTTTAATTCCTATATCAATATTTGTAAAAGCTGGTCCTTCCTCTTGTAATATTCTACTTTTTTCTTCGAAGTTGCCTTCGACAAAGAAATTAAATCCAGTTAGTTTACCCTAATAAATATATAATGATAAAAATATTGTTTATATATTGTTTTTATAGTTTATATAATGTATTTACAATATTTGTCGATACAAATGCATTAATTATATCAAATTTCATTGAGGGTTTGAGAACTACAACACAATTGTGTTTTCTATCGATTTTTTTCCATTCGTCAATTCTGAAATGGTAGATATCTCCTTCTTTAGCTGCTTTTATTGTAATGCAAAATTTTTCAAATTTGCCCAGTAGGTCGACTTGGTGATTAATAACAAAATTTATTTCAACATTTTTAATTATGACTTCAGTCTTAGAAGACGGAAGTAAATCTCTCTTTTTCAGAGGAAGTTTCGAGAACACATTAAATGTAAACTTTTTGTCTATTATCATTAATTTATCAAGTGACTCGTCAAGATTATAAATTAATTTAGGAAGATCATTAACATTTTTAATATAGATAATTCCTGATGTCATATTAACATGTAAATAATTAGCAGAAAAGGATGATTCTGGAATAAATACTTGAGTATCAATCAGTTCTAATTTCATCATTAATTCTTCAGATTCAACAACTTTAGCTAACGATTGTCTATTTTCCTAACATATTATTAAGTAAGTGATTAAATGTATATTATTTAAAATACTTCTTTTGGATTTTCTATTAGACAACTCATATTTTGATATAAAAATATCATAACTTCATGAATCGTCTTCATAAGAAATATAAATTTCATTGAATATACTCTAATAAGTATTGGAATTTCAAATTCGCTTGGTTCATCATCAACATTTTTTATAACATGATTTGGGACAAAAAGTTTATACTCAACTTGTATAAGTTCTTTTTTACTCGATTCAAGTTTATTAATTATTCCAGGATAAACACAATCAAATGCAAGCCATTTTAAATTATTTACTTTTATAACTACTCTACCAGCTTTTTTATCATGGTTAGAAATATCCCATAATAAGTAACAATCAGTATTATCAATGGTCATGTCTAAAAATATCATCCCTTCATTAGTATTTAAATAATGTTTTAAGTCATCTTTTCTTATTTCTGAGCATGGTATTTGACGTAAACATAATACAATTTTGGTAAGATTGACAGAAATAAGTTTGTAGTCTTTACCTAAATAAAATGTTAATAATATTATATTTACCAAATTTAAATGAAGAATCTGTACTATTTCTAGTAGCTGGATTCCATGAAGGCTTATCTTGTAGTTTGAATTTTTTATCTACTTTTAGTTTATTACTATTTTCGTTTATATAGTTAACCATATTGTTTTGAAAAAAGGCATCGTTTTTATCATTTGTGTTGAGGCTTACTTTTTTGCTTACTTGAGAATCTTCGATATTTTGTAGTATTTCATTAATGAATGATGTCATGTAATAAATATAACTAAATAAAGAATTCGGAATATCAACATACATAAAGTTAACAGTAATTTGAGCAGAATAATCTGTGTTATTTGCCGCTGCTAAAATTCTGATTGTATTCATTGAATCTTTTAATATTTTAAATAAAGATGGATCATTATCATTTTCTTGTTTATATAAATCGTTTTTTATTTGATTCATCAAACTAATTCTAATTGCATAGTTTAACGTATCAATACCTTCAATTCTATGAATTATTTTATACGAATCAATACTAGTAAAATCTTGGTCAGTGTTTTTAACTGAATAAATCCATAATATTGAATCTAATTGCTCAGGAGTAAAGTTATGAAACTCAACTTTATGATTTGGATCGGGATTTCTTTTTAAATAACCTAACTTGATTGATTCTGTAATGTCTAAATATATTTTTTCTCCAAAAAAAGCCATTACTCTACCAATATAAATTGCTATTAGCTTATTTTCCTTTTCGAACATCTTTTTAACATGTTCTTCGCGTTTCTTTTCATTAACAATTACTAATCGGTTTAATTTATCAACAGGTCTAGTAAAATTTGGAATTGACAATACTATTTTTATAGCTTGAATAGAAAATTCTGAGACTTCTGTCTTAACAATATTACTTTT
>Ga0100378_1000481_pt1 | contig 43754 bp, 44 predicted proteins | sample CryGeymeta201502_FD_81535 | JGI IMG/M metagenome (GOLD analysis project Ga0100378, IMG submission 81535) | Groundwater microbial communities from Crystal Geyser aquifers in Utah, USA - Crystal Geyser metaG 2015-02 | ecosystem: Environmental > Aquatic > Deep subsurface > Groundwater | place: USA... | reverse complement strand
TTGGATGTGGTTTTGTTTTGATTTTTCATTGGTGGAACCCCTTTATGATTTTGTTGTCCAAAACTATATTATGGACGGGTTCCGCTTTTTTCAATTCCTAACGGCTTTTGAGTCTAGCTCTACTTTGGTTGAACTTACTTCCCTTTGAAAAGTTTTTACTACTTTATGAAAGCTATTCTCCCCAGTCTCTTCATTCCAGGATAGAACCACATCCCCAATTTGGATGTCTTCTATGACCTTGAGTCCCGTTTCTGTATGGATCTTTGTCCCTGCCGTAAAGCAAGTTCTTACATGAACTTTGCCATCTTTGAATTCTACTGTTGTAGAGGAGAAGTCGGTGCTTCCCATAGCTATGCTGATGGAGTTACGGAATGAGTCAGTTACACCTCCGAAGAATTGTTCAGCAAAGCTCTTTCTAGATGTATCTGCTGCTATATTGCCTTGCTCTTTGGTTCCAGCGTTTGGCTTGAGTTCGTCAAAAGCTTTTTCTTTCTCTTCAGGTGTCATGGCATCATACTCTGCTTCTGATTTGCCTAAGAGTTTCATGCCTATTTCTTTTTCGCGTTTGTTTTCGTAGTTCTGTTGCTTGTCCTGAGCAGCATTGATATTTTGTTCCATCCAATTGATCTCATTGGCTTGGTATCCATTGGCTGTCATGGTTCCTAGGTTAGTTCCTAGATACTGAACTGAGGTAGAGAGCCCATTCCTATTTATATTTGCATTGATTCCGAGTCCTGATTCTCTATCCGTGAAACCAACTGTTCCACTTGTCTCACCTCTGGTTAGATCGTAGTTAGCTCCAATGTTAAGACCATTTCTATCTCCTAGACCTTGGTTGTAGTTCACTCCTATAGTAGTTGATCCATTGGTTGTATGGCTGAATGAGAGCTGTGCGGGTTTGTCCTTGCTTCCAAGTGATCCTGAAATGGAAGTATCTCCTCTTTGCGAGAAGGAAACAGCCATGTTAGTAGTGTTATTTCCGATTCCAATCATCCCACCCCAACTAGCTTGTTTGTCGTAGGACTTTACAATGGTTGCAAAAGATGGCAATGGCTCATAGGGTATTGTTATTCTATGAATTTTTCTTTTTATTGCGTTAAGATTAATTCTTAGAATAAATCATCTTAAAAAAACCTAATCAAAAATAGTTTTATAATTTCGATTCAGCAAAAATATATTTTGATCAATTAAATGCTGACTAAACTGGAAAGTTTTTTCAGATCAATCATCCACTTATAGAGCTTATTGTTAATAGGTGCAATACTTCCATTCTCTGATGAACTGTTAACCCATTCCTCCAAAGATTTCCAAACACTGGTTTTTCTAGATGTTTTATATTAATAATATTGTATTCAAAAAGATAACGAAATTTACCATTCTTAACTGCATGCATGGTTTTGGGCTGGTAATTGATCCATAACTTCTTTCATTCTTGCGGTTAAATTATTTATATCATCCGTTAGTCGCATCGATTCTTTATTTAAACTACTAATAGAATTATAGGTTAACGTCGAGACTTTATTGAAAGAGATTAGATAAAAAACAAATTTTTTATGCACGACAAGTTAAAAAAATAATTGATTCAATGTTTAATTTCTGAAACCATGAATCAGAAAACAATGATCCAACCCTGCTTTGCCTGTTTTCAAAATTCTTTGGATAAGATTCAATCCAACAATCACATTCACAATGATATTCTAGAATTATCTTCCAAAGAAATCCATTCAATAGAATCAAATTTCAAAGAAATAGAATCAAATGTAAACATTAATTCATCAAATAACATTGATTCATCGATTCGACCTATACTTGCTTGGCGTGATCCACATAATCCTCCATCCAATATAGATGAAGTGACTCATCTAGGTTTGATGGAAAAATATAAGATTCCTTTTATCTTTGATATTCATACCCACTTTTTTCCACTCTCTGTAATGCGCGCTATCTGGAAGTGGTTCGATGGAGTTGGTTGGGGTATCACTTATAAGGGAAAAGAAGAATATCGCTTAGATGCTCTTACTCGCAATAAAATAAAGTATTTTACAAGTTTAAACTATGCGCATAAGCCTAATATGGCGAGAGGATTAAACCAATGGGTCCATGAGACTCATAAAGATACAAAGAATATGATACATTTTGGTACATTTTACCCAGAGCCTGGTGTAGAAGCTTATGTGAAGCAAGCAGTGGAAGAGTTTGGATTCCAAGGTTTCAAATTGCACTGTGAAGTATCTAAGTTGGATTTAAATACTCCTGAATTAAGATCTACATTTCAATATTTAGAAAAAGATCAAATTCCAATTCTCATTCATACTGGAACTGCACCTTTGCCTGGTGAGTTTACTGGTTATAAATACTTTCGACCTTTCATGGAGGCCTTTCCAAATCTAAAAGTTATCGTTGCTCATATGGGTGCATATGAGATGGAGGAATATGCTTCCTTATTGGACATTTATCCTCAGTTAGCCTTAGATACAACTATGGTTTTTGTGGATTATTTGGCAACAGGAAGCAAGCCGGATAAATATATTGATAATTTAGAAAAATACGCAGATCGAATTTATTTTGGTTCTGATTTTCCGAACATTCCGTACAATCTCAGCCATCCTATTTCGAATATTTTGAATTTTCCTATTTCTACTGAGGCAAAGCATAAGATTCTTTATAAGAATGCTTGCGATTTATTTCGAATAGCATATTATTAATTTCTTGAATCTTTATGAAAGTTACTGAATAATTAGTTAATGGATAAGATCAGATTCTCTAGAAAATCATTCCTTAATTCAAGTTTACTGGCTTCAAGCTTAGTAATTATTCCTAATTTCCTGAACATCTTGGGCGCTGATTCGATTGAAGAGATTAATTTTGCCAAACAGGATCCTATTGGTTTTGCAAAATACAAAGGCATAGAAAACCCCATTCATCAAATTAAATTCTAAAGAAAAAATAAAAGAAAACTAATATTTAACCAGCTAAATTGGAAATCGCTCATGGTTTTCCAAGACCATGCCCCCAAATCTAGAAGGGAATCTCAATATTCGAGACGCAATCCCCATTTTAGGAAGCTGTTTGGCTTAAAGACAACTATATTTACTATTATTACACATCACCACACCCAATTTAGACCGAACTTTTTGACCTCTAACAAAATTGGGATTCTGATATTTGACCCAAACAAAGATAAGAACAATTTCTTAGTTCGAAGAATTGTTGATATTGGTGATCTTAAAAGGACTTACTAATTGTTAGTATATAGAAACAAAAATCACTATCTAATCAAGTTCACGAGAAGCCATTTGCTAATCCAAGAGAATGGCTTTTGTTTTTTTAACTACAAATAAATTTTAAACGAAGCCATTTTCTAAAAAATCTAAAACTTTTAATTTAATCCCTTCATCCCGAAGAATCATCCGATGACCTAGTCCTGAAGTTAAAAGAAATTCTGATTGAGACCAAGCTTGGGAGACTTTTTCGCCAAATGAAAAAGGAATCTCATTGTCGTCCTTATCATGGATCAAAAGCAATTTATTATTGAGCATTTTGCCAATTCGTATTAGATCCAAGTCAGCAAGTTTATGACCCACTTTTAATTCAATAGATTCCTTAGTTTGTTGTATTTCCTCATTGCTGAACTTCCAGAAACCAGCAAATCCTAGAGTAATACTTAATAGATCACGCGGAGGACAGATATAAACCAAACGTTCAGCTTGCACTCCCAACTCTTGCGCGATAGTTGCTGCCGCTCCTCCAAAAGAGTGAGTGATAAATGCATAAGGATTACCTACAATTCGAGATAATTCTGCAACTGCTCTACTCGCAAGCACTGCATTTGAATATCGACCTTCTGAATTGCCATGACCAGGAAGATCAATTCCTACTATACGATATCTATTTGTAATAAGGTCTTGAACAAACCGTGAAAAATTTCCAACATTCCCATTCCAACCATGAACAAGAAAGATTAATTTACCTTCACTTCCCCATTGATAGAATTTTACTTTTTTATCATCTAACAGAAAATAATTTTGATTAGAAGAGTTGATCACATCCATTTCCTTCCGAGAGGGTCTGACGCGTTTGGTTGATAAAAAAATATGAGCTCCCACCAATCCAAAATTTCTGCCTTTAGATCTTGTAGAATCTATCTTAGCTTGATAAGACCATCTATCATTGACAGATGAAATCCTAAATTTCGCCTCTATTGAATCATTGAAATCCTCACCATCATTTTCTAACTCAGCCACCATTGCATTTTTTTGAGAACGAACGTTCGTGCTTTTATTATTCAACTGATTTTCCATTGTTTTCCTCTTTCCTTTTTAATTCATAATAACAATCTACTTAGTTTTAAAATATCGTTTTAAAAATTGATTAAAAATCTCCATTGTCTGAGCTTTTGATTTTTTATCTTTTAGAAATCGATTGTAGAAATGATAACTCAATACCAAGCCCCAAATCTCTTGGACAAGTGAGTCCGTATTTACATTCGCATCTTGATTTGCTTTCTTGATCTTCGTAGAATTGAGTTCCTGTGCTTCATTCAGATATTGTCGCAAGATTTGTATCCATTCTTTTTGCGTCTTCAGCAAATAATCTCGAACTAAGCCAGGTTTATCATCTAGATCTGATATACTGGCAAGAAATATACAACCACCAGGAAGATCCGATCCATTCTCCCAATCTAACCAAGATGTAAATGCCACATTTAGCCTTTCTGTTCCTGGCTTTGCTTTCAGGCTTGGATAGATCACTCGCCTTCGAAAAAGTTCTGAACCCATTTTCAATACATCGATCTGAAGATTCTCTTTCGATTGAAATTTACCAAAAAGTCCACTCTTCGACATATTCAAATCAAGAGCAAGGCTTCCGATTGTAATTCCACCCAAACCTTGAACACTAGCAAGATTCAGAGCCTTCCGAAGAATTATGGATTTGGTTTCTTCACCTTTAGTCATAATATAAGCACGATCGTTCGTATTAATATTTTGTCAACCGAAAAAACGGCAATTCTATTTCATGAATTATGATACAAATGCTAATTGGATGCCACACAACAAAACTTCAATCTTAGGAATGATCAATCTCTACAGTTTGGTATTCTTCTAAATATTTTTCTCCATTTACACCATAATAAATTACTTTTCTTCCATTAAAATCTGCATCATAACTAATAACTCCAGCTTTCCATACAGAAACTAAAAATTCTGGAAATGTGGAATCGCCAGCCTGGTCAGTTCTTAATGCTAAAATTAAATTATCTTTGTTAAACTTAGGTATTTCGTGGGTACCAGTTACAATAGGATTTCCTTGCTGAAGAACAGATCCTTCCTCCATTATATAAATAGATTGACAAGAAGGTAAAAACCATCGATTCATTTTGATACCGGCTTGCCGAAGCACTTCTGCAAAAATAGGAAAGCCCCCTACTTTAGGACGGAGTGATATAGCTTTTTTTTGCGTTTCTAATAATTTATCTGTGATTGAAGTCATCTAAATTCCTCTTACTCTATTGGATTTGTATTTAGCTTATGATATTCCGATATTTTAATGAGAGTTTTCATAAGTGTTAATTTTTCTATTTCTGTTAGAATGGAAAAAAATTTATTATCATTATCATCTGCTATCTTAGCTAATCTTGGCACAAGCTTTAATGCTTTAGATGTAAGCTGTATATCTTGATACCGTCTATCATTAGAAGATTCTACTCTTGAAAGTAGTCCTTTGTTGAATAATCTGTCGATAAGCTTAGATACGGCTCCTCTAGTGAGACCTGTGATATCTGCAATATTACTCGAAGAAGTAATTTTATTTTCTGAATACATCTCACGAAGAACTACCCACTCAGCAACAGTCACATCACTAGACGACAGCGCTTTAGCAAAAGAATGAGAAACAGCATTAGATACAACTCTTAAACGGTATCCAATATGTGACTTGAGTGAACTCGCATCAACCTTTACAGACTTTATCAAATTATTAAATCCATCCTAATTAGTCATTAATAGTTTCCTAGAAAACTGTTGTCAATGAAATTAAAATGGAAAAGACTAAAAAATTAATTCAAATCATTTTTTTTAAAAATATGCAACAATTCCACAAAAGTGGAAATTGCTTGTGGTTTTCCAAGACTAAGCCACCAAATCAAGATTAAATTCCAAGAATTCAGAGACACAGTTCCATTATAGCGAGCTGGTTGGCTTAAAGGCAATTATATATTGGAAGAAAAAATAACATTCGAGTTAGAAATTCATCGATGGGCATCGTTAAACTTTGGTAAGATTTTATTTTTGTTCTGGATTCTACATTGCTTTTTTTTAATGGAACGTTAATGTTTGTTGAGTGGAGTCTACCTTCTGAATCTGGTTATTATGAAAGATTCCAAATGCAATATACTGGGCGATTCTATAGATCGCCTTGCTCTCTTATATTTTTATCTTTTCGAAATAAACATGATATCCTTGTGGATATCTTTTTAGAAAAAAGTTGTATTCCTCTTTGGTTTTATTTATTGCAAATGACTCATAATTTCCGATCTTTTATTTTACCAAAAACGTCTCTTAACACTTTAATGATAAATTTAATTATATAGGAAAAAGCCATACTAATTATGATTCCTATTAATTGTTTCTGAAGGCTCATATCAAGTATCAAATTCATTATGGTGAGAGTAGCTAAAATGATAACAATGGCAATACTATAAAAATCTGGAATATATTTCTCTTGTGAAGATTGTGGAGGTATATCTTTATCATTTTGAGAGTTAGTTTTTTTTATACTATTAATGATTTTTTCTAAATCTCTATCATGAATGTTTCTTGGTATCTTTAGAAACTGATTTGATACTGTAATCTTATTTTGGCTAGGAGATGTATCATTTAAAATTTTACTCTCAAAGGCATCGAACCACAATCCTTTGCAGGATGGGCAGACATCTAAAATTATATCTTCATTTTTAAATGTATAAACAATTTGTTGCATAGTTAATTGGCAATTAGGACATTTTATGTTCAATACATTTGGAGATTTTTCTAAATTTGAATTGATAAGGGAAATTAACTTAGAATGTTTATTGCTAAAAATATAAGATCTATGATAGAAAGATCCTGAACAATTTGTACAGTATTGTATATTACCTTTTTTAGTATTTCTCTTTACAAGAGGTAAATCACAACGAGGGCAGGGTCTAATAGAGGAAATCTTCAAAAATTTCCCATCCATCAGAATTTTTATATGCATTCGATTGCTTTTCTCTTTTCTTTAGTTCTTTTCGCATAAGCTTCATATCTTGCAGTTGGCTGTCTAGGTAGACCTCAGCCAATTTGGATTCTATTAGAGAATTCATATTGATAGTATCGATTTCAGATATGATTTTTTCTTTGTTAAGAGCATTTTCCAAATCACATTTTTCTGCTTGTAGATATTCTATCTCATCTTGGTCTAACCAAAGTATTTTGCAATTATGACAACGATCAATTTTAACTATTTGATCATTGTTATTTACCTCGATCTCAACCATTTTATTTTTACATTTTATGCAAGGAATTTTCCTTTTACTTTTGATTGGTTTCGCATCTGATATGATTTGATCCCAAATTTTAGGTTTGTGTAATTTTTTGATATCTGCTTCAAGAAAATAATGTCCGAAGCAGGAATCGCATATCATATAGGCTGCGTCATGAGTTTTGTATTTATATAGTTTACCAGCACAGCTTGGACAGTTCATTCTGTCCCTTGGATAGATCTAAGAGTGATGATAGGAACTTCCGAACGACAGAAAAATCTTATAGGAAGTATCGACCACCCAATTCCTGCTGATATAAAGACATCTTCCTTATATCGATTTTTTTTCATTCCTTTGTCAAAGTTTGAGTTTTTAACAGGTAGTATGGGAGAATAATCAAAAATCGGGATTCGAACTTGTCCGCCATGAGTATGACCTGTTAGATATAAATCTACTTTTTGTTTGTGCTTTAGATTCGAAGAATCAGGATTGTGAGCAATTACAATTCTAAAAGAATTTTCAGTTGAAGTATTTAAGACAGAATCAGGGTTAGTTGGATTTTCCCAGAGGTCTCCAAGACCAGCGATCAAAATTTTGGCATTTGATTTCTGAATCCACTTTGATTTGTTCTCAATTGACTTACCACTATCTCGCAATAGATGTCGGGTCAATTTATCATTTGCCCAATGATCGTGGTTGCCATTTACGAGTAGGACTCCATCTTTTGCTCGCAAATTATTTATTAAAGGCCATACTGCAAGAAGTTCATCGTCGTGTCGGCTTTTCTTAACATAATCACCCACTCCTACAATCAGGTCGGGATTTTCTTTCATAGTCCGCTCCAGTACCCAACGTATCCAAAATTCAGGATCAAGGCTCCCATAATGGAGATCACTGATGACTGCGATTCTATAACCATCAAATTCAGAAGGAATTTTAGGATTGTAGTAGTCTATCTCGGGAAATGCAGTGTAGTATCTTTCAAAGAGAAAACTATCTATAATTACGACAAAAATTATAATAAGAAGAAATCTTGCTGCTTTATTAAGAAATTTCATGAAAAATAATTTAAAACAAGAATATATTGCCCTTAATATGAAAGTATATCTATAAGATCTGTTATTTAGTTCTTAAAAGTCAAACAATTTTGATAAATTTTTAAATTCATCTGTCTAATAAATGTAGCATGATTCATTTTACTTCGAGTCCATAGTTTTTACTATGGATTTTTTTTATAAACTCAAGTAAAGCATCCGAACACCTAGGTACAATACAAATCCTGCAGGTCCGAACATTAAGGTAAAAAATAAACAGGGAACCAAAAGAAGATGAGGCATCTGAATTTCTTGTGAGTTTTGCCATTCCCAGGCACCTACAAATAAATCAAAAATCAAATAATGAATCCAACCTGCTAGCAGTAAGCCCTTGTTTTTAAAAAGTCTTCCAAGTCCTTCTAGGCTTTTGAAATCTCCTTTAGCTTTTCCAAAATTGGAAACTATATAAAAAATATAAACCAACGAAAGTAGAATAGGAATTACCAAAGAGTTGATTAGTAATGATGTATAATACCAAGCTGGTAGCAGCATCATTAAGACCCACGGAATTAAGACAAATAGACTTGTAATTTTAAAAACTTTATCTGGGTTCATAATTTCTCTCTTCTTATTTATTGTTAGCCTTTCTGAATCAAATGAGAAATCAATAAGATATTTTTCCTAAGGGATTTCCTCATGCTGGAAACTAGAATTCAGTTCTCTTAGAAAAAAATTGTAGACCTATTAAGGAATAATTAACTATAATAGTCAAACATTATGCAATCAACTGAAAAAATGCTATGGGAGATCCGTAACGAAAAGAACAAAGCTGGAGTAAGATGGTTGATTCTATTTATTTTAGTTCCTTATTTAGGATATCTTTTGCTTACAGGGCGTTCTATAGAGATTGGCCAGGAACATATTTTTAATTGGTATTATATTGGAAGTTTGGCTTGTTTTGTTGGAATTGTAAATTCAACAGTTATGCTCATCCTACGCCAAGCCTTAGTCAAAAATTTCATACATCCTTCCATAAAGTATCTAACCATGATTTCAGATTTTCTTGCTGTTGCACTTGTTATGATTCCTACAGGGGGATCTGAGAGTATGTTCTTTGTCTTAAACTTTGTTGTGCTTGTTTCGAATGGACTGAGATATGGAATCCGTGTTTCTTTAGCAGGAACCTTAGTTATGAATTTATTTTATATAGCTCTAATCAGTTATCAATACTATCCTGAGATGCAAATACCAGGAATCCAAAAGGAAATTTTAAAGTTAGGTGGATTTTGGTTGGTTGGAATTTATACAGGCTATTTGGCATTAAGGTTTGAGACTCTGCGCGGAGAAGTAGAACATTACCAGAAACTTTTAGCAGAGGCTCTTGAGAACAAATCATGAGTGAAGAGAAAGAAGAAAAAATTCCATCTAGTATAGAAAGATCTCTTCGTAAGGGAAATATTAATTTCGATTTTTTACAACCAGAGGATAATAAAAATAGAAAGGCTGATTCAGCTGACTTGAATCGAAGAGCAAGTTCGCGCCAAGGTAAAAGAGGTTTGTTCAACAGGGGTAGGCCTGCAAGACCATTTAAGAAAATACATTTAGTTGGAACGGTTTTGTTTTGTATATTTCAAATATTTGCCTTTATGGGAATTTGTATTAGCAATAATTATATTTTATTGTTATTCATTCCGATTGTACTAACTTTATTCCTAGGATCATTGATCATGGTTACCATTCTCTTGATTCGCCCATTGTAATTTACTTTTTCTTTCCGTATAGAATATCATTAGCACGAAAGCAGAGTTCATCGATTTTATTTTCAAGATCAAGTGCTTGTTTGGCGAGAGATTCTTCGCTTGTATCCGTACTTGGCTTTATAGGTTCACCGATTACAAAGGCAACTCTAGAAAAGGGAAGTGGAAAGCTTAGATCATCCCAATTGCTTCCAATGATTCTTCTGGAAAAACCAACTCCAATAGGAACTATATATGAATTTGCCTTAGCTGCCATGTAAACAACGCCTGGCTTGGCTTCATAGATGGGACCATTTGGACCATCGGGTGCGACTAGACTAGGCGTACCATTTTGTATCTTCTTAATAAAGTTCATTATACCAGCAGATTGCTTGCCTAAGGAGGCATCCAATACATCAAAGCCAAGCGCTCTAAGTGTTTTGAGTCCAACTTCTCGCATAAAATGCGTTAAACTTTCTTCATATTCCTTTGTTCTAGGATGATCTGAATAAATACAAAGATTTCTATGATGAAGACAAAATACTGCGGCATCCACAAAGGTATGCCAGATTGCTAAAATATGATTTCTCTTTTGGGTTCTTAAAATTCTAAGATGATCTTCTCCTTCGATGATAAATACCAAAGTGGATTGGTAGATGGTGAGCAGTATTGCTGAGATAGTGGAAAGCAGGCTAGTAGAAGCACGGTAGACGGTTCTTTTGAGCGGACTAGCAGGTAGCATTTGGACAGATTAAATCTTTCAAAATACAATGACTAGAATTATTCACTTCCACCTGAAAAAATCTACAATTACCTTGCATAGTTTTATCCGAACTATAAAATGGTGGGCGAATCAATCTTTGCACTCTAGAATCAATCAAGGATAACAATCTTATTATGGATATTCATGGAAAATGTACTAAAAAATTTAATAGATTGAAATCAGTGTTTGAAGATAATTTCGAAAGAGAGGATGATATTGGAGCTTCAGTCTGCGTCTACTATAAAGGCAAGAAGGTAGTCGATCTTTGGGGTGGTCTTAGAGAGAAACATGAGTATTTGCCTTGGGAGAAAAATACTCTAGTTCCATTATTCTCTGTAACAAAAGGACTAAGTGCTTTATGCTTTCTTATGTTAGCTGTTCGTAAGAAATTGGATTACAATCTACCCGTCACATACTATTGGAAGGATTTTGGAAAAAATGGAAAATCTCACATCACTGTTCGAGAATTATTAGAACATAGAGCCGGTCTGCATATTATTGATAAAACTTTAAGTCTAAATGATTTTTATATTAAGTCACCTCGAATATATAAAGCATTAGTAGATCAAAAAGTCAGATGGAACTCTAATGAAAAGCAGGCTTATGGTGCCCAAGCTTGGGGAATTTTTGCTGCAGAATTATTCCAACAGATCCAAGGTGAATCCTTGGGTCAATTTTTCCATAGAGAAATTGCAAAGAAATTAAAGCTAAATCTTTTCATAGGCTTACCCAAGAATAACAAAGGCACAGTCGCAAAGGTATATCCAATCTCAAATTGGGATAGAACTATGGCTTTGCTACCCCATTTATGGAGAGGTAATGATTCCGAGGGGCGTACAATTCGTTCAATTTTAACAGGAGATCAAGAAACAATGCGTGCATATCTCAACCCCTGGGCTGGATGGAAGGGCATTGAAGTCTTCAATGAAAGAAAGTTACAAGAAACAGAACTTCTTTGGTGTTCTGCTATGGGAGATGCCAGAAGTCTGGCAGAGTTGTACAATGTGTTCCTATTGGGTGGCCAGCAAAAAGGTGTGAAGCTCGCAAATAAACAATTGATTGAAATTTTATCAGAAGAAAATCCACTTCGTTATGATAAAGTTATTCATAAAAAGCAAGGTTGGAATTTAGGATTTCAGAAGGAAGAAGAAGGAATCTTCTCACCTAATGCCTCCAGTTTTGGACATAATGGAATGGGAGGTAGTCTATCTTTCGTAGATCCAACTGCGAAGATTTCCTTTGCTTACACATGTAATAAGTTAGACTATAGAAACAGACCTATCAAGACAATGAATCTTTGTCGTGCAGTTTATGATAGTCTTTGAAATTTATTCTTTCATTTACAAGTTCTAAGATTGATTGTAAGGTGATTTCTTCAGATCATCTTTCATGAAGGATGATCCTTCTTCACAATAATACTTACTTTATTGAAATTGAATATTGGAAAAGTAATTCAATTACTATATTCTATAGTATATCCAATTAATGTATAACTATCCATTTTAACAAATTGACCCTGTTTATAAATTAATGATTCATTTATCTATAATATTTTTACAAAATACTATGAGGATAATTATGAATAAAATTTTTAGGTTTATAACTTGTTTCTCTATTGTAGCTATGGCAATCTCATGTGGATCTAAGCTTCAAGAAGAAATAAAATATGTTCACTCGCATGGAATGCCTTTTAAGGGTAAAATTTTAATGATAGCTAGCAGTCCCTCAGTTTCCAAACAAACTGGTTGGCCAATTGGTTTTTGGGGTGCAGAGTTAACTCACCCATTGAGAGTTTTCCAAGAATCGGGCTATGAAGTTGATTTGGCTTCCACAGAGGGTGGAAAAATCATCATGGATGCTTATTCAGATCCTACTCATGAAAGTGGATATTCTGCCCATGATATTATAACATTGGGTTATCTGCAGAAAAAAGAGTTTAATGATATGTTAGCTAATACTAAAAAATTTACTGATGTCAATCCTGAAGATTACGTTGCAATATTTTTGGTTGGTGGACAAGGACCTATGTATACTTATAAAGGTAATAAAGAATTACAGAATCTATTTGCTGGTTTTTATGAATCCGGTAAGCCCACTGCAGCAGTATGTCATTCTACAACCTTATTGTTAGACGCAAAAAAATCAGATGGAAGCTTATTAGTATCAGGAAAGACATGGACTGGTTTTGCCGATTCCGAAGAAGATTACAGTGATAAAACTGTAGGAATGAAGATACAGCCTTACAGAATCCAGGAAGAAGCAAACAAGCTAAAGGGAACAACTTTTAGAGCAGCGGAAGCCTTTTCATCTTATGCAATCCAGGATGGGAATTTAATTACTGGTCAACAACAGAATTCAGGTGCAGCTGCTGCAGAAATGGTTGTAGCAAGTTTAAATAGTAAATAATAGCAGATGTTAAAAGATTAATTGTTTTTCAGGATGTATTAATAAAATCTGGTAGACAATTTAAATTAAATGGGACCCGGAGAATTAATTTCAACAGGGAGCTGTTCGACAGAGCCTGCCGGTGGATTTTTCCCTGGTTCCATATCTTTGATTGGTCTCTTTTCTTCGGAATCTGTTGTCTCTTTTCCTAATTTTGGTTCAATACCTTGCAAACGATCCCCTTCGATTTTTGAATTAGTTTTAGTTTGTCTAAGAGAGTCTTGGACAAAACGTATAGTTGCTTCATCATAAGCGGGGTTTAGATAGGAAAGCGAATCATTTCTCCATCTATTTGCAGACGGTCTTTCACTTACAATTGATTTCATAAAAAGATCTGCTTCTGCTTTATACTTAGTAAATTCCTTTCGAATAATTTTGGACTGAATTACGAAATAGGTATTTGCTTTACGTGTAAAAAGGAATCTGTTAGATATGAGTTCTCCTTCCTCTTTATAATGAATTAATACAAAATGTGCATTATCAAAACCGTTGTAATCATCCTCTAGTATTCTTTCTTGTTTGATCTGCATATCTGGATGTCGTCGCAAAATAAGATCTACATTCTCTTCTATGAATCTGTCGAGATCCCAATTGGTTTCTCTAGTTTGCGTATCGAGTCTTAGAACTGCTTCGTTATTTTTTTCCAATTGAAGGATTAAATTATAAGGTGTTCTCTCTATTTTTTTAATCCAAGCTCTAGGATATTGGAAATTTATTGCCAAAGAATCTTCAATCCAGATACCATAACTGACTTCTTGGATCGGCTCAGCAAAACTATGGCCTGGCAATAGGCAAAGACAGAAAATGACAACTAATACAGTTCTTCTCATATGGTTTTCTATATCTATTATCGACATCAAAACTGTGAATATTGATTTTTGTTACTATTCATTTTTTTCTAAATATTTTAGTGGTTCTTATTTTATTGATTTATGTCCTTAAAGTTCCCAGTAAATAATGCGATTGTAATGCTAGCTTACAAGAAAAAACAGTTGTCCCAAGCCAACGAATGCTCCTAGAAGTGCCCCTACAAGTATTAAGAGTAACTCATCCTCTTGGAAAGCAGACCTAAGAACAGATTCAAATTCTTGTGCAGAAAGTTTGGACATTTTATCTGCCATAGTTCTTTCTAAATCTAAAGCTTGCTCAAAAAAAGGTTCTATTTCTTCTAAGGAATTGAGAATGCTTTCAAGCATTCGATTCGATAATTCTTTTTTTAAAAGATTGAATTTTTCCATTTTGCCAGTAGTAAAAAGTATAGGTTTTGCTAAAAGTGTCAACCTATCGATTTGGGCAGAAACAGAGGAATCAATTAAAGATATAAATTCCTCTGATTTAGCGCCACGAAGAATATCTTGCAAAATGTTTTTAGGTGTGAGAATTTTTTCTGCGACAATTTTAGAATATTCTTGAGAAACTTCTGTTTGTCTTTTCAGAAAAAGTCCTTGGTAACTAAATAATCCAAAATAAACTTTCGGAACTAAGGGGCGAAAGATCATATTGATTGCTAAGTAATTTGTTAAATAACCAACGATAATTCCTTGTATCGGAATACTCCAGCTAACAGGATAAATTAACCAAAATACCAATTGTAACATTCCAAGAAGGAACCCAAAATAAAATCCAGATCTTTCTATAAATTTGAATTCAGGCTTTCCTACTTTTTGGAAAACATCAACTATTAATCCAACATTAGAACCTGTTAAGCAATGGAGAACGATTCCTTTAAGATCGAGATAGGATTCAATCTGGTTTCTTAGCTTGAGAATAACATTCCGTATAGTCGCCCGTGAAGCTCTCTCAACTTTGTAAGCGATTTCTTCATGAATTATCTTCGGTAAGGAATTCCACATTTCGAAATTAATACTTCTACCGAAGACCTCAGTAGATTCTTGAATAGAATCAGCTAAGAGCGGATATAATTCATTTTCGAATTTTTTTGGATCAATGCGTGCAAATACTTCTTCCACATTCATTAGCTTATCAGTGATCACATCGACCGCTTTGATTGCCATTTTATGAGCCTTTCGCGGAATGATTCCCTGCCAACCGATGTAAGGTGGAATCCCCCAAAATTGCAAGGGATAGAATGTCATCTTTAGAGCTAACCAATTCGTAATCCAACCTACAAATCCATAGGTAAATGGCATCATAAATAATAGGAAGATGTCTTGAAAGTCCATACTGTTAAATTTTATTGGGCTAATCCTACCTTTTTACTTATAAAAAATTGACAATAGATTTGCATCACTAAAATTTAACTTTCATACAGAAAGGCAGACTTGGATGTTTTACAAAACAAGAGAATTTATTTATAATCTCTATTCGTATCAATATACGATAATAAATCAGGATTTTATTTATTGAATAAATAAGACCTAGAGTTGAAAATTTGATCTCTTTAAGAAAATCGTATAAATAATTTCTAATCAGCCTCATTTCCTATCTTTTAAAGTACATAATGTCCATAAATTTAGATTATTATGTCTCATTTAGATCTCAGTGTATTTTGCTAATATCCGCTATACTAAAATAACTTTTTTCATAATTTTTTTGTTGACTTTTTATTTAAGAATTCGTCTCTTTTACAATGCTAGACTCCGAGGTTTCTGAGATTAGCAATTTGCGAAAAAGATCCATATAGGAATTTGAAAATGAACATACAATTGGGAAGTTTTTCCAGAAGTCTAATTCTTCTGGTAATTATCCTTTTCTCTACTGTGAATTGCAGTAAGAAGAAAGGTGGCGGTTTATTCTGGCTTTTGCTAGCTGCAGGTGGTGGTACATCTGTTAGTGACGTAAATGTGGACTCCAACGGAGTTCCTCTCCCTGAGAACCTAGGAACTAATACTGAAAATGGGACCGTTCCTATATCTTTAGCAGAACAAGAGGTACCTACATCAGGTGCAGCTTCTATTCGTGGTAATTTTTATGCTACCATCGCCAATCAACCATCAGGTGATGTTTGTGGTGAACCAGGTGCTCCTATTTATCCAAATTGCTTAGATTTTACTGCGATAACAGCTAAGCTGGTAGCACCGAATGCGACAGTAGTTTCTTCACAGAAGCTTCTAGCAAATGGGAGCTTTCAATTCGATATCGATAATCTACCTAATAACAACTACCGAGTTCTAATAGAGACTGGCTTTGGTTTGAATTACGCCCATAGAGATTTTCTCTTTACATTTGATCCTACTAGCGCCCAATCTATTACAATTATTAATCTAGGATCTATAGCAGCAGAGAGATTATTCTATACTTCAGGGCCAGCTTCTTTTACAGGAACTGTGAATACTTCTGGTTTTGCAGGTGATGTGAATGTGCCTGCAGGTCCAGTACAAGGTGTTCTTGTTCAAGTCATTGATTCCCAAGGAAATGTTATTGCTTCTACAACGACAGATTCTTCAGGAAATTACAGCATCAACCTTCCGAATTTAAGCAATGGAAATTATACTATAATTCTGGATGGTTCAGATGTAACTGCAATGGGTCAGAACTTTTCTACCACTAGCCAAGATATTCATTTTGTATTTGAAGGAACGAACTCAGCAGTAGTTACTCAAGTTATAGTTCCTACTTCCAATCTACAGTGGTTAGCTGCAACAAGCTCGTCTGCAACAGTGAGCGGTTCTATAATGAACGCTGCTATCTCGGGAGATGTTACAACAGTTTATACAATTAATCTTTTTAATTCATCAGGCAATTTAGTTGCCACAACTTCCATTACAGGCTCGGGTTCTTATTCTTTTGGCGCAAGCAACCTAACAGCTGGAGTTTACTCCATTCAGATTTCCGGAAGCTCTTCAGGTAATACAATAACTTTTCCAGCAAGTTCATCTTTCTTGTTTACACCCCACTCATCAGGTGGAAATAAAATAGTTAATGTTCCTACAGTCTACGTTGCTCCAAGACAATCAAATATTACTGGGCAAGTTACAGATGGAACTCTTTCCTATGTTCCAGGCTCAGTGATAAATTTCCGTCCCGCTAGCAACCAAGCTCCTTCGAATCTTTTGTATCTTCTTAACGATGATCAAATCAGGGATATGATCAAACTTTGGTTAGTAGAAGCAGGATTAGGTATTTGTGCAGCAAATAATTTTGAAGCATCCTGCGTGGTTGCCAACCAAGGATCGGGTCCATGGAATTATACCACTTTTGGAAATAAGGTTTACGAAGTGAAACCAGACCAATCTGTATTTTTTACAGCAGCAGCTGGGAAGTGGGCATATTACATCAGTGCACCTGGTTATTCCAATTACTGCAGTGGAAACACGAATTGTTTAAGTGATCCATTAACTCTAACTTTAAATGGGCAAGATTACAACGCAGGATCATTTACTCTATTGGCTTCAACCAAAAGATCTCAAATTACGGGAAATCTGAATGTTAGAGATCAAATTATTGGATCTTCTAGTGTTACAAATAATGCTCTCTCTGGTATCTTTGTAATTCTTCTTGGAAATACTGATACAGCTGGCAATGCAGTTGCTCATATCACTACAACATCATCAGGATATTTTTCATTCAATGGTAGCTCTAAAGTTGTAGTTCTTCCTTCCGGTCTACCAAATGACCAAGCAAGAGCGGGAGTCGCCATTAATGCATACCTTGCATCTAGTATAATTCCAGGTCTTCCAGTTCTTAATGCAATTAGCTTAGCAAGCGCAGCTAATATTGTTGGAACGGCATCTTCATCCATCCATGAAGTGAATGGAGATTATAATTTTAAACAAAGTTCCTACCAATTGTTAGTTGTGGATCCATTAGGTCATATAAACTCAGCTTCCTTTGGTGCGGATAATGGCTTAGTAGCAACTAATTCCTACACAAGCTCTCCTGTGGTGTTCAATTTGTCATCCAATGTCAACCACTTACCCCGTAAGCAAATTACAGGAAGTATCTTTAATGCAATCTCTACAGCTGGAATCGGTTCTGCAACAGTTGAACTCGGAAGATATGATTCCTCCAATGCATTCGTCGCAGATATTCGGAGAGATTGTTCTACATCGGATGGAATTTCTAGCTTAAACTGCTCAATACCCAATTCGAATCGTTTGACTCAACCAAGAATTGATCAATTGGTTGAAGCAATTTCTGTAAACTCTAACGGAAATTTCACTATCAATAATATCAATCCAGGAAATTATATATTGAAAATTTCTGGAAATGGTTACCAAGATCAGTATGTTTCTATTAATGTTCCATCTCAAGGAGATGCAACTCCAGTAAGTGTTGGTCTTGTTCCTAATGTTGGAACAGGGAACCTTACTGGTTCTATAAAAATTCCTGGAGGCTTTAGTTTTACAGGGTCTTACAATCTTGAGATTTTACATCCTGTATCTGGGAATCGTCCGCTTTCAGGTGTGCAACCTAGTTCATTATCAAATGGATTGAGCTCTTTTTCCAATGCACCTCAGTACAATGTGTTCAATTTGAGTGCGGGGCAATGGAAGGTTCGATTCATCTCAGCTGGCTATATAACTGTAGAAGGACTTGTGAATATACAAGCGAATGCTACAACGAATTTCGATATTATTACTATGGTTCCAGGAACTCAAACACCTGCTGCCATAGCTGGACGTGCTATCAATGCGATTACGAATTCTTCTTCAGGAATGAACGGTTTGCAAGTAAGAATTCGTCCTGGAATCAACATAACTTCCGGACCTTTTGCAACTGCACAAGATGGAGTTACAATACTTCCTCTTGCTACAACAGCAAATGATGGCTCTTTTGCTATAGTAAATGTTCCTGCAGGAAATTATACACTGGAAGTAAAAGGTAGCAATGTCGCAACAGCATATAGAACGGTAGTTAGTGCAGGATCTGATACTCCTTCTAGTCAAAATATTCTAGTCTCGCCAATTCTAAATAATGACGAAGTAAGAGTTGTTCTCTCTTGGAATGAAGAACCTAGGGATTTAGACTCACATTTAGAATATGGAAGTTCAGCGCCTCATCAAGTAGTTTGGAATGATAAATCTAAACTGGGGGGAGATCTTACTCTAGATGTGGACGTTGTGACTGGATTTGGACCAGAAACTGTTACCTTAAAAGGTTCTGCTTGGTCTCAGTATAGACGCGGTTATAGCGTTTACAATTGGTCAAGAGAATGTAAGTCTAGAAATTTCTATGGATCTTGTACTGATTATGCGGAATTGTATGAATCTGGTGCAATCGTTCGAGTATACCGCTCTACAGGATTAGTTCGATCTTATGTAGTTGGTAATACACAAGTTGGAAGATGGTGGCAAATGTTTTGCTTCAATTCTGATAAATCCATAGTGGATGTTGGATCAGCTGGTTGTTCTAAATCTAGCTTCTTCAATGCTTCCAGGAATTAAACATCTGGAAGGATTGGAACCAATCCTCAGGTAATTCATATAATGATGATAGATTCTTCAAATTTAAAATAGAATCTATCAGTCCTGATTGAACAATACGTCCCTGTTTCATCATAGCAATATGAGTAAAATACTTAGGAATATCTTCCAATCTGTGAACGATTTGTACGCAAGTAATTTTATACTTTTCTATAATTGACTGGAGCAAGTTAAAAAATTCATAACAAGCTTTTAAATCCAAGGAAGAAGTTGGCTCATCTAAAATTAGTATTTTTGGTTTACGTATGATGGAGCGAAGTAAAAGGATTTTTGATTTTTCCCCACTGGAGAGAATTTGGAAATTTCGTTCCGAAAGATGAAGTAAACTATGCTCTTCCAATAATTGTTTTGCTGAGCTAATTTCGATTTCTGTTATTTCACGGTAGATTCCTAAATTAGAATGCAATCCTGAAATGATAATTTCTAAAGAAGTTAGGTTTCTTTGTAATAGATTGCTTTGTTGGTTTGATTGAAGGATACCAATTTCCTCTTGGATCTGCCTAAGTGGTTCAGAGCCATACTCAATTCCAAAAACTTTTATGATCCCTGAAGTTGGCCAAGAATAGCCGTAGATCATATTAATTAGGCTTGTTTTCCCTGCACCATTCCTACCAAGAATAATCCATTGTTCGCCTTGTTTGATCTCAAGATTTACTTGGTCAAGAATAACGTCATCATTTCTTAAGTAGGAAAGATTTTGTATATGGATCATTTACCAGCTAACATCTTCTCTTCGTTGATGCTGTGTTGGTAACCTTTTTCAACTCTATCCAGATAAATTTGGAAGGTCTCTAAGGAATCTGTGTTTGTAAATTTCTTGAGTAAACCAGGATCAATAGTAAAATATCCGCGCTTGGCATCCTGAACATCAGCCATCATGTTTGCGATATAGACTAATTCCACAATTTCTTTGTAAGGTTCTGGTGTTATATAAGGTTTATGATGGTAATCTATAATAGTGACAAGATCCTCAGGGAAATCCCATTTTTTGGCTAACTGTGCTCCAAGACTGGCGTGGCTAACTCCTAAAGATATCTCTTCAAGTAATGTTGAGTTATTCATCTCTTTACCTTTTTGGTAAGCGACTAATTTATTAAATAAATTCTTCTCAATAGATAATAATAGTAATTTTCCTAGATCATGAAGTAGACCGCCTACTGCAACTATATCTCCAATTTTCAACCGACCTGATTCATTTGAAATATAACGAGCATAAAACGATGTTCGATTGGAATGATCCCATACTTCTTGGATCTTTCCATATTGGCCTTCCATAACTTTTCGAACGCCAGTAACATAGAGTAGGTTACGGATGTTCTTCAATCCAACAACTTTTACAGCTTGCAAAATTGTATTCACTCTACTTCTACTCATGAATCCAGCAGAATTGGAAAGTTTCAGAATATCTGCTGAAAGAGCAGGGTTCTTCTCAATCTCAGAAGCAATAACATTTAAATCAGAATCAGGATTATTGCATAAATTGATAATCTTCGTTAAAGATTGAGGAAGTGGTGGAAGACCATCCATTTCATTTAAGATTTTGGTTTTGATTTTATTTGAGACTTCAATGGGAACTGTGTTCTCAGGAACTAGTAAACTAACTCTTGTTTCTTTGCCTGTATTTGTAATCTTGAATTTATCCTGACCTATGCCTGAGTTCTTAAGTAGGAGCTGACTTAAAATAATTCCTAAACCAGCACTTTCCTGGGTATCTCCCATATCCATAAAGGCTTCTGAAAGATCATTGTATTTTTTTGCTGAGTCGATGCGCTTCTGTATTCGCTCTTGTTCTTCTGGAAGAAGCGGGGAATTATTTTCAACAAGAATCATCATCTCTTTGTTCTTTATCTTCATTCGAAGAGCAATGTAAAACTTGGATCCAGTTAGGTTATCTTCCTGTTCATTCCATTTCATAATTATATCGTCTCTAAAACCATTCATTCCTTGGAAATATTGGGTTTTATCGTTGATATCTAGATTTTTGAGCATAAAATACTGTCTTTTAGCATTTGCCTTAGTTGCATTCATCAAGGCCTCTTTGATGACAGTATAAACAACTTCGACAAGATATAACTTATCAATCCCACCTAGGACGTGGATTAGCATTGCATATACATCTTGCGTTGTGCTATCCGATATAAATTGGTATTTTATAGTAACATCTTCACCGGATTGGAGTTGTTTTAAGATTTCTTCTGAATTTATTTTGGAGCTCACGTACCCTTCAAAATATTGAAAAATGTCCCCTATTGCAAATATTTTTTTCAAATCACTGCATTTTTGTCTGTAGGTTGTAGTAATCTGTTTTTATAGGAGAAAATAATTATGGTAAACCACGACGAATTGAGAGAGATGATGGAAAGAAGAGTTGAACAAATACTCCAAGCAGTGGAAAGAGAGAAATCTTGGGAAGAAGAATCAAAGAATCGCGAGATCGCTTTAAGATTCTGGAATAAAAAGAATACAAAAGTATCCTAGTTATTATAGGGGAATTTCTGAATTCTTATTATTTTAGGAATTGAGATTGAAACCTTTTGACAACTTGTTTACTTATCCCAGAAATTTCTTGACCTGCAATAGAATTTAAATACAGAGAGGCAGGCAGGGGAAATTCTAAATAATCAAGTTGACTTTTATAATAAGAGGTAAATTTATTATTTCCATGATCTGAAATGAGACTGCTTAGTTGATTAGAGCTATCATCTAGAATTTTAACTTCTATGTTCTTGGTAGAAAGTATAGCCTTCATCGATTCTGAATTCTTTTGTGTATATTCCTTACTATAAACTCGCCTTGGATAGAAGGAAGTGAGAGATTTCTTTCGATTGAGTAATGGAATTCCATAGGATTCATAACCTGTTCCTCTCACATGCGTTTTGTCTGACTGAGATTTTAATTCGAAGCCTGCGAGGTAAATAGAACGAAATCCTAAATACCTAGCAAGACTAATGCATAAGCCTGCAATATTACGACTAGGATTGTTTAGTATCCAATTATCTGGTATACGATTGATCTGCGCTGTCCATTGGTCTAAAGGATGATTTGTTAGAAATAGATATAGATTTTGTCTAGTATAGAACTGTATTCTAGACCCACCTAACCAAGTAAAAATATTTATACCAGGAGGAAGCTTTTCCATAAGATGAAAATGTGTGCCTCTACTAGAATCTACACTTATCACAGCATCGGGAATAATTCCTAAATGAAGTATAGATTTCAAAGCTGTATCAGATGAGATTAAATAGATACTGTTTCTATATTTACGAATAGACTCCCATTGATTTTCTAGAATCGAGGAAGCACCTACAAATACAGCGGGAAGTTTGGGGGAAAATTGATCCGGCTTAAGGATACGAAATGTATCTGATTCTAGGAGGTTTTGAAAATAATTTGAAGTCCACCTATAAGAAAAATGATCTATAGTGTTTTGATTGATTCCTTTTTTAATATTTCCTAAATTCTCACGAAATTCCTGGAATTTTTTCTCAAAGGTCTGGCATAGTTCTGGAAATTGTCTTTTATAATAAGGATGGCAAAAAAGGTAGAATCGATTAACGGAAGCAGTTGAATTAGGAGTTCTGGTAATTGGAAAAGAATCAATGGCATTTGTAAATTGATTCTGGTCGGAGTAATAATGAAATTCTAAGTTTAAACTTTTGAAACCTTGTCTTATTCCTTCCAATTCCTTTTGAAAATGTAAATCTTCAGTAATTTCAAAAATTGGCTCAAAATAATAGATTGCTTGTAAGGTGGGAGTTTTGGATGAATTTTCTTGGATGTAGTTTAAAAATGCCTTTAAAAAGTAAAGTGCTCCATTGCCAATAATTGCAAGGGATTCAAGAGAAGTGGGAATATTAGTAGGAATTTGCCGTGAGGCTTCGAGTTCAGGGTTCTTCTTGGAGTGTATCCACAGATTCGACTCAGAATGATGGAAATTAATTAACCGACCATTCGAGTCTTGTATTGGACTGAAAGGAATATTCTAATCTTCCTCTGAGTCGTCATCTTTATCATCGTCATCATCCTCGTCTTCATCATCATCGTCGTCAAGATCGCCTTCTTCTTGCATATTATCTTCGTTATAACGATCATCCACATAATCTGGCTTGAAAGTGGCATCATCAGCAGGAAGTTCATCTTCTTCCGAAATCTCATCAGAAATAGGTGCAGAAGTTGGGGCAAGGATAGGATTATTACGATTGTAATTAGGATTTCTACGATTTACTTCAGCTTGGATGCTATCTTTCTCATCGCTTGTCAAATATTTATATTGAACAAGGTTCTCAGATAGTGCATGAAGTGCTTGCACAGCGATCTTTCTAGATCTCATTTTCTTTGGAATTGCAACTCTTTCAAGCTTGTCAATGGCACCAAATCCCGCTACTGTACTCTCGTATTTCTTATGTCTAGATAGTTCAATAAGTTTCACGATATCAAAGTCTTGGTTTTGGCTCATATTTTTCCTTGGATCCTAAAAAAAAGATTGCAGAACACCAATCTAAAAATTGCGGGTATATTGTCAAGAGTCTAAATCATTAAAGCTTGCTTGCCAAAGGTTTCATTCTACCTTGGAAATAAAGGCTCTTCATCAAATTTATGGCACGATTATCAGTACTAGTATTTTCCTCAATTTTCCTAATCGTCAATTGTTTGGATTCCCCCAAGTCCCAAATGGGTCTTGAGGCGAATTGGACTGGAATTGATTTAGAAACCAATCAGCCTGTAGATCTTTCGGAAAGTGGATTTGATACTCTGGCTCTCAATGTCTATTCTCCTACCTGTATTCCTTGCTTCAAGGAATTACCCGCTCTTGAAAGGATAGCTTCCCGACTTAAGAAGGATACAAGGTTTGGATTGTATTTGGTAGTTGATCCAATTTCGGTATCTGAAACCACTTCAGGAGATTATGGAACCGATGAACCTCTTGCTAGAGCGACTGCAATTATGAAAGCTGAGGTGAAGAAAAGGGGAATCAGTATCCCGATTTTACTTATGAACCAGCCATTTTCCGTTTCTAACGAAGCCTTTGTTACAGCAACACCAGAGACTATCATAATTCGCACAAAACCTTGGAATATATATTATAATTTTATTGGTTCGCTATCTGAGAAGGAAGAAATTTCACAGATTGACGCAGATCCAAGAGTTCAATTTTTCTTTCATACTATGGGAGCTAGAAATCTATGAGATGCCTTGTAGTTCGCTTTATTGATTGCGAGGGGCCAGGAATAATAGCTGATATTCTCAAAGAAAAAGGCTACCGCATTACATACCATAACGCCTACCAAAAAGGCCTTCACTTAATCCCTTATTCCCATTTGAGTTTTGATTTAATACTGCTTATGGGTGGGCCTCAATCGGTTTCTGATCCAAATCTATTTCATTTTTTTGAGCCTTACTTCAATTTGGTGGAAGGCGTTCTAAGTGTGAAGAAAGCAAAGCTTATTGGAGTTTGTTTGGGTTCGCAAATTATCGCAGAAGTCATGGGTTCTAAGATTCGAAAAGGTGGTAAGGGTCCAGAAGTTGGATTCGCTGATTGCAAAATTTTGGACAAATCCTCTGTAGCTTTCCAGGGAATCAATTCGGAGACTCTTTCTGCCTTCCATCTACATGAGGATACCTTTGATATCCCCTATGGAACAAAGCACCTTTTATCTTCTGAGAAATATCCTTCGCAAATGTATTCCTTTGAGGATAGAGTCTCGGGCATCCAAGCACATCTGGAGCCTAATTCTGATATGTTGAACGTATGGAAAAATGTGCACAAAGATTTTATTCATTCCGCAAAAGTTGATCCTAGTGATTGGCTAGATAAATTAAAGACTATGGAAGCTACTTCAAGAGTTATCTTCCGCAATATGATTGAAAATGAGGTTTGATCGATGATCGATAAATTACTGGGATTCTTTATGGGATCCAAACATGAAAGAGATATGAAGAAGACTGCTCCTATAGTAGCAATGATTAACTCTCTCGAAGCAAATATAAAAGAATTATCAGATGAAATGCTAGGCAAGCAGACTCTCAAGTTCAAAGAGCTACTTGCCCAAGGCCAGACTTTGGATGAAATTTTGCCAGAAGCTTTTGCAACTGTTCGTGAAGTTTCGATGCGTACAATGGGTATGCGTCATTTCGACGTACAAATGATGGGTGGAATCGCCCTTCATGGAGGCAAGATTGCTGAGATGAAGACTGGGGAAGGAAAGACTCTTACTTCGACACTGGCGATCTATCTAAATTCACTCGCTGGACGAGGTGTACATGTTGTAACAGTGAACGATTATCTAGCACGTCGTGATGCGATGTGGATGAAGCCCATCTTTGACTTTCTAGGAGTTACTGTTGGAATCATTCAGCATGATATGGATCATAAACTACGACAAGATGCATACAACTCAGACATTACTTATGGAACAAATAACGAGTATGGTTTTGACTATCTCAGAGATAATATGGTTTCGTTTAAAGAGCATAAGGTGCAGAGAGATCATTTTTTTGCAATTGTGGATGAGGTGGATTCTATTTTAATTGATGAGGCAAGAACTCCATTAATTATATCTGGGCCAACCGATGAGACTACGGACAAATATATCCGAGTAAATAAAGTGATTCCTAAATTAGTAGAAGTCGACGATTATGAGTTAGACGAAAAAGCAAGAAATGCACTTCTTACCGAGGTTGGTGTGAGTAGCGTTGAGAAATTACTCTCCATAGATAATCTCTATGCCCCTGAAAATGTAGATTTAGTCCACCACGTAAACCAAGCACTAAAAGCTCATTACATCTTCAAGAAAGATGTGGATTATGTAGTCCAAGGCGGCGAGGTAATTATTGTAGATGAATTTACGGGACGACTCATGCCAGGTAGAAGGTATTCCGATGGCTTACACCAAGCTCTTGAAGCCAAGGAAGCGGTTACTATTGCTAGAGAATCTCAGACTTTGGCTTCAATCACGTTTCAGAATTATTTTAGAATCTATGATAAATTAGCTGGTATGACAGGAACAGCTGATACTGAGGCAGAAGAATTTCATAAAATCTATTCGCTCGATGTTGTTGTGATTCCTCCCAATGTTCCTATCAAGCGAATCGATAACGGGGACAGGGTCTACCAATCTGAGAAAGAAAAGTTCAATGCCATTGCCGATGAAATCAAAGAAAGAAATGCCAACCAACAACCTATTCTTGTTGGAACTGTTTCTATTGAAAAATCAGAAGTCTTAAGTCAACTACTAACTTCCAAGGGACTAGCACATAACGTATTGAATGCGAAGTTCCATGAGAAAGAAGCTGAGATTATAGCAAATGCTGGTAAGCCTGGAGCCATTACTATCGCAACTAACATGGCGGGTAGGGGAACTGATATTGTTCTTGGCGGATCACAAAAGTACAAAGAGTCCATAGAAGAATTAGGTGAGAAGCACCATGAGTTGGTTCCTTTTCGTGATATGGTTCTTAAGAATAAATTGGAAGATGCCAATTTGGAAATGGCTAGAATCCAAAAGCAAGAGTTTAAAACTCATTGCCAGAATATTCTAAACGAAGCAACGGAATGGAAGAAGAAGAATACCATTGTGAAAGAGGCAGGTGGTCTTCATATCATAGGAACAGAGCGTCACGAATCTCGAAGGATTGATAACCAATTAAGAGGTCGATCTGGTAGACAGGGAGATCCTGGATCTAGTAGATTTTACCTTTCCTTACAAGATGATTTGATGAGGATCTTTGGATCGGATCGAATCTCTAAGATCATGACATCACTTAAGATGCCAGAAGGCCAGGAGATTGAACATCCTTGGGTTTCATCCGCCATTGCAAAGGCTCAGAAGCGAGTGGAAGGGCATAACTTTGATATCAGAAAGCATTTATTAGAATATGATGATGTAATGAACCGTCAGAGAATGTTCATTTATGAAATTAGAAACAGCATTCTTGAAAAAGAAACGGTTAGCACAAAAGTTACAGAATATATAGAAGAAATTACTGAATCACAAATTTTGGGAACCTGCGAAGGGAACAATGTTTCTGCTTGGGATTTGGAGAGCCTCAATGAATGGCTCCATTCTCTAGGAATAGAATCTTCTGTGAACGCTGAGTCTTACCAAAAAGCAGCTAAACCTCAGTTGCAATTGTTTGATGATGTTTTTGCTACACTCAAAGAAGGATATAAAAATCGTTCCATTCAAATAGGCGAAGATGTATGGAAGTCCTTAGAAAGAAATATTTTCCTAGATATCATGGATCATAGATGGAAGGAACATTTATATGCTATGGATCATTTGAGAGATGGAATCTGGGCGGTAGGTTATGGAGAGAAAAATCCATTAGTAGAATATAAACTGCAAGGTTTTCGAATGTTCGATGCTATGGTTGAAAGTCTCAAATTAGAAATAATAACTTTCTTATTTAGAGTTGAAGTAACTGAGAATGCTCCCGTCAAAGAAGAGTCTAAAGAATATAGAAAGATTGGCGAAGAACACCACCAAGGTATTTCCACTTTTGGCAACAAATCTAATGGAGGCGGAATTATTCCAGGTTCATCTCCAGCAGAAATGAATAATAAGCCGAAGGTTTCTGTCTCGGTTAGTGCTGGTGGTGCAAGCGAAAGGAAATCCAGTCGAAGAAATAAACGAGGTTAATGGTTAATTCAATAATGAAAAATAATTTATTAAAAATCAGTTTTATTCTAAGCATAGGCTTAGCTATTCAATGTAGCTCCCAGGATGTAAAGATATCCAATAAGGAAGATTTATTCAACAATTGTATGGAAACATTTGAAGATGAAGAAAAGTGTTCTTCCTTTTTAAAGAAATCAGAACAAGACTTACTAACCGAACAAGAAATCAAAAGAAAGCAAAGAGATGAACTTACTACCGAGCAACTGGATGGATTAAAGCTTCGCGGAGATATCAAAGGCGCACTTCAATCCAAGAATAAGAAATTTGTCATTTCTTATTTAGGGGAACCTGATGACACCCACTCAGGTGGTGACCAAAGGGATTATCTAATCTACAATAGACCTATTTCAAAATATGCTCCAGGCTCAGATCCTGACGATCAAATTACAGTAATTATTCGTAGAGGAAAGGTAGATAGAGTAAATCATGTCCCACCCGAAGGTGTTGAAACTGGATTCAGCATCAGTAAATTAATACAAAATAGAGAACGTAGAATCAATTCCGAAAAGAAAGAGTCTGAAGCAGCACCTGAAGAATAAGCAATTTTCTTTTTTTAGAAATTTAATTATTATCTATAATAATTCACATTAACATTGACTGTATTTCCTACTGATTAACCGGTAAGTGATAGAGTTCTATTAACTTTAATAGCTTTCTATTATAATTTAATTAATACATAATAGAATTTCAAAATGAATAAATTTTAAAACCTCAGTAGCTTTTAGATTTTATTAAAAGAAAAATAGCAGAGATCAATTCATAAACAAGTTTAATTCGAGAAAAGTAAAATTACATTCTACAAAAAGTGAATATTTTTTATATCTATTTGGTAGGATCATAACTCTTGTCATCGTTTCGAGTTAAATTCATAATCTAACACAATCTGCTGGAAGAAAGTAAGCATCAAAAATTTTATAACTAGTATGAAATTTCGAAATGAAATAAAATTCAAACAAAAAAATCCCGAGTTATTACGCTCGGGATTTTAAAAGAATTTACTAAAAGTTGTATTGGTTGATAGAAATCAATACAACTAAGATAGTAATATTCTTATGAACAACCTGCTAGTAGGTAAGCAGTTGTACCAGATGTTAAACCAGCACATTGAATACATTTACCAAAAGTAGTTGTTGTATCAGTAAAATCAAATCCACCTGCTTTAGCAGCAGCTGCATCCAAAAATTTATTCTCAGATAGGTTACAACTAGTTTCAGAGATTACAGCTCCAACACAAGCAGCAGCACCAGAAGTGCTTAATTGTGCTCGAGTAGTATCTGGTGCTGAACAAAGCTCTCCACTGAATCCTTCTCCTGTAGCTGTACCACCTACACAAGTATTCATAGCAGCTACGTTAGCTAAACAAACACCAGTAGCATCGTCCAAGTTAACTGCATTTGCGTTAGCAATTTGGGTTGCTGCATACTGTAGTATCGCTGGATCATCCTTGGATTCAGCACTTGACTGAGTGCAAGAAGTAGCAAAAGCTACAACCAAGGAAGCGGCGAGTAGTAATTTTAAATTCATATTTTTCATGCCGTTTCTCCTATTAAAATTTTGCGACAATACCTAAAGTAGCACCGTTTTGGTAGCTAGATGGTTGTCCTTTTTCGTTAACAAATTGTTGGCCTTTCGCTTCATCTCTTCTAAGATCTAGCTTAACAATTACGTTTTCACCCCAGTAATATGTCGGAGTAACAGTAAAAGTTTGTGCTGAACCTAAATAGTATCTACCTGCTGCAGTGTTTCCAGTTGCACCACCTAAATATTGTAGGTCATATCTTTCGTTTGCTCCGATTCTTCCGCCAACACCTAAAGCGCCACCGTTTCTGGAATCGTCGATTCTCTCATAACGTAAAGCAAGTGCGAATTCATCAGAGAAGTCATACTTCGCCCATACACCATAAGTTCTGTATGTATATTTTACAGTTGCATCATCACGAGTTAGAGATAGTGCATTTGTAGACACTGAAGTATTGAAAGTTGTTCCATCATTAGCATTTCCTGCTGCTCCACCTTTTTCCCCTTGAGTATAATCAAGAGCAAAGTATAGACCATCAGTAGGAGTAATTTCAAGAATAACGTTATTGATTAACCAATAATCATCATTACCAGCTTCTTTAGCAAGAAGAGGAATTCCAGTATATTCACTTGCCCATACGTTTGCATTGGATTGACGACCATTAGTTCCGTCAATACCATATAAAGTGTTCCAAGTAATATCTAGCAAGCCTTCAATGATAGTTCCTGATAATTGAGTTCCAACCGCTTTTCTGCGAGTGTTTCCATCACCATAACCATTCTTTCCAGCAGCATATGCAGTAGCATCTGCTCCAGTTCCACCAGCAGAATTGTAAAGAAACAATCCAAGAGACCAATCTTCCGTTAGACCAAGATTAGCTCTAGCACCTGTATTGATAAAAGGAACAGTGTTAAAGAATATGTAACCTACGTTGTAGTTCAGGTTATCCATAGATTCAATAACTTCATATCCAATATGAGTAGCCATCTTACCTACATCAATAGTTAAGCCTTCCAAAACGTCAAAGTAGAAGGAAACATAAGCTTGTTGAAGCAAATTCATGTTATAAGTTCCACCTACAGCAGTGTAAGGATTTTCTTGGTAAGGGTTGTTGGTTCCATTTTGGAAGTCAACACGGAAGCCCCAAGGGGATTCTTTATCAGCAACTTTCTCGATGTCTAATTCTACAGCAGCAACTTGAAATTGCTTGTTGTAAGTATTTAGTCCACCAGTTGAGTCTGGGGTTCTTCCTTCTTTATTGTTTGCGTTGTACATGTAGTTTACGTCAACAAATCCAGAATATTCTACTTTCTCATACCATGGTTTTTCGACTGGCTTTGCAGCTGGTGCAGTACCCTGCGCCATAATTGCAGTCGATCCCAGAATGAGACCAAAAATGGTAAGTCTCGAAAAAAACTTCATCATCATTCTATTTCTCCTATTCGAGTATAGTGATGCAAAAGGTGTACCAGTTTGATTATTCCTAATAAATAAACATTTTGAGTGGTTTTATACAATTACAAAGAGTTGTTCAGGTTTAAATATTCTAAAAATTAGGCAAAATAGAATAACTATAAGCCAAGTTGTATAATAAATAAGCTAATTGAACATCTTGTCCGTAGAATTTAAATGAACAAGGATCTCTTTTTCGGAATTTTTTTTAGGATTTTCCCAAATAAACTCTAGAATTATTCTAAGAATTTCACCAATTTTCTTCCCTTTTGCATCTGGGAAGTTATTATTTACCCATTCTCCATTGATTGCTAAATCTGAAAGCACTAGAGCTTCCTCATTTTTCAGTATTTGGTCTATTTGCATGTGTGATTCAGATTTTATAGCTTGAAAATATGTAAGAATGAATCTCCAGACAGAATCTAAATATTTTGGATTCGAAGCTTGGTAGAATTGTTTGATAGGAGCCAAAAGTTTAGATTTAAGCTCAATTTTAGTATCCAATTTTTCAGAACTTGAGAATAAATAAGGAAATAGACCAGAAAACAACAAAGCTTCCCTCTCTATCGTAGAGGATAGCTTGAAATCTCGAAAAATATTCTTTTGAGGGCTCATAGCTATTTCTCCAAAACAGATTTCTTTTAATACTGCCCATTTCAAACCAAGGTTCTCGCTAGGAATCATCTGAAATAAATATTCTAAATTCCATTTTGGATTCATTGTGGGTTCAATGCTTGTAAATAACTGAAAATAGTTATAAGAAAGCAATTTTTGCAAACCAATGTTGGGTGAGCTGCTTAAAATAATTTTTTGTAGTTCTTGAACAAATCTTTCTACTGCTACTTTTCGCGTGATAGAATGTGTTTCTGTAAATGCTGATTCAGTTTCTTGGTTGATCGTAAATCCAAGTGTTGAGGCGAATCTGATGCCTCGTATTGGTCTTAGTCCATCTTCTGTGAATCTCTCTAGGGGCTTTCCAATGGTTCGGATAATTTTATTCTGGATATCAGCGATTCCGTTGTGATTGTCAATAAGTTCTTGAGTGATTATATTATATGCTAAGGAGTTAATTGTAAAATCTCTTCTCTCTAGATCCTCATCAAGAGACACTCCAAATTTGACTGAATCTGGTCTTCTTCCATCAGTAAATCCCTGTTCAGATCGATAAGTAGTAATTTCGTAGGAACTTTTTTCAATTACAATCGTAACTGTACCATGAAGAATTCCGGTATCAAATACTCTTTTAAATTTAGATTTAATAGTCTCAGGCAAGGCTGATGTAGTTAAATCGTATTCATGGGGAACTTTCCCCAGCACAAGATCGCGAACAGACCCTCCTACTAGAAAGCATTCTTCACCAGACTCTTTTAGAGTTTTGGAAATAAATTTTAAATTATCAATTTCTTCTTTAGGAATTAAATTTAAAGAAATTTGGAAATCTACAACATTTGGCATTTAATTCTATGAGAGAATTAATCTTGGCATTCTTTACAAATACCATGAAAGGTAATATCCATGGTCTGAACTTTGAAGCCTTGTAATTTCTTAGGGAAGGGATTGTCTAGCTTCTCAACACATTCAATTCTACCACAATCATCGCAGACAATATGTCCGTGATGTTTCTTAGAATTCAGATCTTCCTTTAATTCAAAGTAGGTAACTCTCTCACCAGTAAGCATGGTGTTTAAAATATGCTTCTCTTCTAGATCAGAAAGAGCTCTATAAATAGTTACTCTGTCCCAGGACTGTCCTTTGGGAAGCATTTCCATAATCTCGTGGTGGTTGAGTGGTCTGTCAGTTCCTTGCAAAATATTCAGAACTTGTTCACGATTTTTTGTAACTTTTAATCCAACGCTTCGTAGTATTTCTATAGGTGGGAGAATGCCTTCCATGCTTCTATCTTGGATTCCAGATTAAGGGTGTAAAGAAAATTTTTAGAGTAGGGCTTGGTTGGCAAGTAAATCTGCCATTTTATTTTGTTCTCGAAAAACATGTTTTATGGAAAAAGAAGAAAACTTTTTTCTACTCTCTTGGATTTGTTTCCAAAAGGGAATGAATTCTGGTTTCTTAACTTTATACTTTCCTATGACTTGGTTTACGACTAACTCTGAATCCATAAAAATTTGAATTTGATTGTGATTTTTTTCTAAGGCAACTTCTACAGCACGAAGAAGTGATTTCCATTCAGCCATATTATTTGTAGCAATACCTATTGCTTCTGAAACCTCAAAAATAGGATCTCCCTCATTCCCAGAACCCGCTTCATTCGTTGCCCAGACACCAATAGAAGCGCGACCAGGATTTCCTTTAGAAGCTCCATCGCAGAAAATTTTAATCATAGGCTTACATCATTTTGCATTGACAATGCGGGTCAATTTTTAAAAGTTTAGGAGATTATGAAAATTTTTCTTTTTATCACTACGATTTTATTTTCTTTATTCGCATACTTACAGTTAAACGACCCAGACCCTATTCTTTGGTTTAGTATTTATATATTTGTGGCTGGTCTTGCCATGTATCGTTTAAGCAAGTCAGTTCATCATGACCTGCGTATAGGTTTTTCTGCTTTTTATTTAGGTATGTCTTTTATTTGGTTCTTTCAGATTCAAGAATTTGCCTTTGACTCTGAAGAATTTCGTGAGACTTTCGGACTATTGATTGCAGCTATTTTTATCTATTTCGTTGGTCGAAAATAATTTGATTAAATTATCAGTGGTTAATTCTAAATTTTGAACCAAGATTCAAATACTATCGAAACATCAAGCGGAAGCGGTGGGCTGGAAATGTTCCGCAACCGTCTCAAGAAAAATAAAAAAGAAATTTCTAAATGGGCAAGAAAGAATAATATTTCTTGTTATCGAATCTATGATAAGGATGTGCCACAGGTTCCAGTTGCTATAGATGATTATGAGGGCGATTTTGTTTTGCAGTATTTTCGTGGACCTTATGATGAATCAGATATCATCATGGATAGTCGAATTCGTTCTATCGAAGATATTATCCTTGAAGTTTTTGAAATAAAACCTAATAAATTATTTACTAAGCTTAGAGAAAAGAAAAAGGGCTCTTCTCAATACAATAAGCTTTCAAAATCTTACACTACTAAAATTGTAACTGAAGGCTTTGCGAAATTTAAAATTAATCTAACGGATTATTTAGATGTAGGACTTTTCTTGGATCATCGTCCACTTCGCGAAAAAGTAAGTTTACTTGCTGCTGATAAATCAATTCTAAATTTGTTTAGCTACACAGGCGCATTTACAATTCAATCTTGTTTAGCTGGCGCGAAGTTCACGACAAGTGTTGATAGTTCTCCTGTATATATGGATTGGACTTTAGAGAATTTGAAGCTAAATCATTTATCTTTAGAAACAAATGAATTAGTCTGCTCTGATATCTTTGATTGGATAGAAGCAATGAAGACTAAAAAGAAAAGAAATAAATACGATATCATCATATTGGATCCTCCTACATTTTCCAATAATAAGAAGAAAGAAAAAATATTTGATCTACAAATGGAGCAAACATTTCTTATTGATAGCCTAATGAAAGATTTTCTAGATGACGATGGAATACTTTTTTTCTCTACGAATTTTAGAAAATTCAAATTATCAGAAGAAATCTCAACTGAATACAATTGTTTTGAATTTTCAGAACAAACTGTACCATACGATTTCCGCGATAAGAAGATTCATAAAACTTGGCAGATAGAATTTAAGGATAAAGTAAAATAAAGTTAGATTCTTTGAGATTCTGAGAGAGAAGCCTTGGGATTGATTCCATGGCTTCATCATAAGAAATGCTACCTTTTCTTGAGAGAACAGAAATCAGAAGATCGTCCTTACTTAATGAATTTCGAATGTTAAGAATATCAGTCCAGTCTTTGAATTCTAAATAGGCGACATCCTTATCTTGTTTGATTTCCATTAAAGTTTCTTCAATTTTTTTCAAAGTTTTAGTTGGCGAGTAAATGCTTAATTTTCCGCCTAAATTCTTAGCTAAGTATTTTATTTTCCCAATCCAAAATTCAAAATTATGTTCATACTGAGCATATTCTGGGACAACTACTGTAATTTTTCTTGCTGAATTCATAGGAAGGTCCCATTTCCCAACCCAGATCATAGTTTCCGAATTCTCTAAAAGGTTAGTAAGCAAGGTTCCGAAGATTCTATCTTTAGCAGTTAATTTTGGATTCCAGCCTATTAAAATATCACTAGCAACAATGTCTTTGGCTGCTCTAATGATTCCATTGGAAATGTTTAAATCAACTCTAGTGATAATTTGGGTCAGGGTATCACTTGCAGATGCATGGTGAATTGCCTTTTCTAGCATTTTAGTCGATGAAAGAATCCTATCTTTGGCTTCATCGTTATCCCTAACAACAGCTAAGGCATATATGGGATGCTCGGACTCTGGATCTTTTATAAGGACAGCTAGATTAATTAAGCTTTCAACAGTCTTAGGATTGGATATGGGAACTAATATGCGTTCGGTTACTTTTTCTGAATGAGCGGAGGCATCATCTTTCTGTGTTGCTAGTATCTTGGCATTCTTTTCAACAATGAATGAACTAACTAAGCAGGTCACAAGGATCATGATTACAGTTCCGTTTAAAACATCTTCCCCAAAGAAGCCTATCTTATATCCAATTAAGGCAGCTGCTAGAGTTGCCGCAGCACGAGAACTCGATAAGCCAAAGATCAGATTACGTTCAACTTTGTTGTATTTTAGAATTTTTTGCGAAGCATAGGCAGCTATCCATTTTGCAATCAAGCCCACTACTATCATAACAGAGGCAGTGATAATAGCTTCTTTGCCTTCAAATAGACTTTTAAGATTAACAAGCATTCCCACACTAATAAGAAAGAAAGGAATGAAGATTGCATTGCCAACAAATTCTGTTCTATTCATCAAAGCAGAAGTATGAGGAATAAGTCGATTCAGTGCAAGACCACTAAAGAATGCACCAATGATTGGCTCAAGACCAGCTAACTCAGCTAGGATGGCACCAAGAAATACCATTGCCAATACAAATATATATTGTGATACAGAATCTTGAACAGCGCGGAAGAACCATCTTCCTAGAAGGGGAAATCCAACCAATACTACAGTTGCAAATATTGCTATCGATATACCTAACTTAGCCCAAAAGTAAAAATCAACATCACCTTGTGCAGAGCCGACTACAGCAGCTAGTACAATTAAGGAAGCTGTATCTGTAATTAATGTTCCACCAACAGTTACATTTACAGTTTCTAATTTAGATACTCCCATTTTACTAAGTATAGGATATGAGATTAAAGTATGGGATGCAAATATAGATGCGAGTAGTATGGATGAAGTCCAGTTGTATCCAAGAATATAATGAACGCTAGGAGTACCTAATAGCATAGGAACGAGAAATGTAAGTGCTCCAAATACTAAGCTTTTTTTCCTATTTTTCTTAAAATCACTTAGATCAATTTCTAATCCTGCAGTGAACATTATGTATAAAAGTCCAACTGTTCCAAATAAAACTATACTAGTGTCTCTGTTTAGAATATGAAATCCATGTGGGCCAATAGCGACACCAGCTAAAATCATTCCAGTTAAGGATGGGATATGAAAGAATTTTAAAGCTATGGGGGTTGCGAGTATGATAGAAAGAACCACAAAGAAAATCAAGATTGGTTCTTGCAAGGGAAGGTGCATTGCGATTCCGAGAATTGTCATATTATGTTTTATTTATTTAGAGGAGTATGAAAGGATTATTTGGCTGAGAGCTTTTGTATAATCTTAAATTCCTTCTCACTTACAGGTTGAATAGAAAGCCTGGCTCCTTTTTGTGCAACCATCATTTTTTCTAAACCTTTCGTTTCTTTGATTTCTTTCAAAGTTACTGTTCTCGGAAAAATCTCAACCAAGGTAACATCTACTCCATACCAGGTTGGTGATTCTTTCTTACTCTTGGGATCAAAGTATTTATGACTAGGTTCAAAGGCAAATGGATCAGGATAGCCTGATTTAGTAATTTTTGCAATACCTACAACTCCCAAAGGTTCCACTCGACTGTGGTAGATAAATACGAGATCATTTTTTTGAATTGTATCTCTGAGTAGATTTCGAGCTTGGTAGTTTCGAACACCCTCCCAAAAGCTGGTTGATCTGGGAGAGGCTCTGAGGTCGTCTATCGAAAAGACATTAGGCTCGGTTTTAAAAAGCCAATACTGCATTTAAGAAGATAGAGCTGGCTTGCTGATATTCCGTGAAGATTCCGCTTTTGTTTTTGCAGAAGATTTGGAATTTCCTTTTACGGCTGACTTCTTTTTGTCATTTGCGGAAGCAGGATGAACAATAGCTACCAATTCGTCGTGATCAATAGATTCTTTGGCTAAAAGTGCTTTTGCAATGCCTTCTAATTTCTTAGAATTCTTGCGAACCATATCACGGCCTTTGTCTAAGCTAGTTTGTACGATCTTCTTAACTTCTGTGTCTATCATGCCTGCGAATTCTTCGCTGTAGACCTTGCCGCTGTTTCCATAGTCTCTTCCAACAAATACGGAGTCTTGTGCGCCATTATAATTGATAGTTCCTAATTTGTCAGACATACCCCATTCACAGACCATCTTGCGTGCGATGTTAGTTGCATATTGAATATCATTGGAAGAGCCAGTGGAAGTTGTTCCAAATTTAAATTCCTCAGCAATGAATCCACCCATAGCCACAACGATTTGATCCAACCAATACAATTTAGAATGAATGTGTTTTTCTTCGGCTGGTAGTGACTGGGTAAGTCCTAATGCTCCGCCTCGTGGAATGATTGTTACTTTATGAACTGGTTCTGTATAAGGAAGTAAGCTTGCAAGAATCGCATGTCCGCCTTCATGGTAGGCAATCACTTCTTTCTCTTTTTCTGAGATGAAAAAAGATCTTCTCTCAGGACCCATCATTACCTTGTCTCTAGCTTCTTCCAATTCAGACTGAGTCACTCGTTTCTTATTTCTTCTAGCAGCAAGTAGAGCACCTTCATTGATCAAGTTAGAAAGATCCGCACCTGTAAAACCAGGAGTTCCTCTCGCGATTTGATTTAAGGAAATATCAGGAGTCATAGGGATTTTTTTAGCGTGAACCTTAAGAATCTCTTCTCTTCCTTTGACATCTGGTAAACCAACCATAACCTGTCTGTCAAAACGACCTGGACGAAGAAGGGCAGGATCTAACACATCTGATCTGTTAGTTGCTGCCATTACTATGACACCTTCGTTCTTTTCAAAACCATCCATTTCAACTAACATTTGATTGAGTGTCTGCTCTCTCTCATCGTGACCGCCACCAAGTCCTGCGCCTCGCAATCTACCTACAGCATCAATCTCATCAATAAATATAATACAAGGGGCATTCTTCTTCCCTTGGTCAAAAAGATCTCTAACTCGTGAAGCTCCCACACCAACGAACATCTCAACGAAATCTGAACCTGAGATGGAAAAGAAAGGAACTCCAGCCTCGCCAGAAACAGCTCGTGCAAGTAAAGTTTTACCAGTTCCTGGTGGTCCAATTAAGAGAACTCCAGTTGGAATTCTTGCTCCAATAGAATGAAATTTCTTTGGATCTTTTAAAAATTCTATAATTTCATGTAATTCAACTTTTGCTTCATCGCAACCAGCTACATCATCAAATGTTACCTTGACTTTAGAATCAACATTCATCTTTGCTTTTGATTTACCAAATGTGAATGCACGATTACCAGTTGCTTGTAGTTGCTTCATCATAACAAACCAAATCAATCCAAGTATAAGAATCCAGGGAATAATAGCTGTTAGTATATTTAGGAAACGATTTTCTTCAACGACTTTTGCTTGGAAAGAAATTCTATCCTTTCTAAGTTTTTGAACGAGTTCATCTTGGATAGGAGCTATATTAGTTTTGAAAGGAACGGCTTTTCCGTCTTTGGATTCCGCAGGAATGAAAAATCCTTCAATGGATTCTTTTTCAATTGTGAGTTGCTTGCTGGAATCATCATCGCGAACAAGCTTACCGATTGGCTTCTTACCATCAATTGGTTCCAGCATGTTCAAGAATTCGGAGTAGGATACTTCCTTAGGTTTGGAAAAGGAATTCTCTCGATTCATAAAGAGGAAGAGAAATAGTAGAAGAATCGAAAAGGTTAGGATTACATTTTTAATATTTTTATTCATGGATAAGCTCCTTCATTAGACTGCTCCCAAGCGGTATTTTTCGATCACCTCCTCAATATCTCCTAAAGAAATCGAGCGAATGGCAGCTTCAGCATCATTTATTATCTGGATAAGACTTAGGTTCTCAAGAGGCTCAAAATCATCACGCAAAAATTCATCTCGCTTCTTAGCATTGTAGCTCTTATTTTGAATTCCAATACGAATTCGAATAAAATTAACAGATCTAAGAGCTTTTGCTACTGATTCAATTCCTGGATGTGCCTGAGAATCTCCCCCTTTTTGAACAACAATTGCACCTAAAGGAAGAGTCGCGTCTTCTTGGATTACAACGATATCCTGGACTTGAATCTTCAAAAAAGATGCTATGTAGAGTACAGATTCACCAGAGAGATCACTAAAGGTTTGAGGTTTCAAAAGTACAACTTCTGAACCCTCAAAATCGCCTCGACCTATAATAGATTTCTTCTTTTTCGTTTTAATTTCTATACCAGTGTTGTTGGCTAGAACATCTAAAATCTTGAAACCTATATTCGATCGATTGTTATTGTATTTATCTCCAGGATTACCTAATCCAACAATGAGTTTCAAAGGGCACTTCCGCTATTCGATCTCAGAGTGGTTTATTTCCCTTTTTTCTTGCCGGCATCTTTTCCTTTACCGCCAGCTGCTGCATCTTTATCTGCTTTTTCTTGAGCAAGAAGTGCTCTAGTTTTCATTACTGATACAACAATAGGATCACCGTTTACAATGATTTCCCAGCTTTTTGGAACAGGAAGTTGGCTAACTTTTATCATATCACCAACATCAAGATTTGTTACATCAACAGTGATGATGTCTTTCAGATCTTCAGGAATAGATTTAATCTTAATTTGTTTCACAATGTGGTCGAATTGTCCACCAAGCTTAGAACCTTTTGCAACACCCGAAGTTTCAATTGCAACCCGAGTAGTAATCTTCTTACCTGGGGTTACTTTGTAAAAATCGATATGTCTGATTTGACCTGTATGAGGAAATCTTTGGATTTCTTTCACGAAAACTTTCTCTGTGTTAGATCCTAATTCAAGATTGAGTAGAGTTGCTTGACGAATTCCAGAATCAATGATTTTATTCATGTCCTTTTCATTCACCGAACCAAGAACAGATTTGCCACTTCCAATAACATTGATAGGGATCATTCCACTAGCTCTTAGTCTATGGTTCGCACCTTTCCCTGTTTCTTGCTCTGATCGTTGTGTTGCTTTTACTAGTATAGTTTCCATTTTATTTCCTCGTTGTTTATATAAAAAGACTGCTAATTGATTCTTCGTTGTGTATAATCTGAATTGCTCTTGAAAAAAGTGGAGCTATAGATAATACCTTTAGGTTATTGATTTTCTTTGAATCTGGAATATGAATTGTATTGGATAATACAACCTCATCAAAATTCGCTGAGTTTAATATGTTAGGTGCTTCTCCAGATAAAACTGCATGAGTTGCACAGCAAATAACTGAAAGAGCACCATTTTCTTTCAGGGCCTTTGCCGCCTTTCCAATTGTTCCACCAGTATCGATCATATCATCTAGTATAAGGCAGTTTTTATCTTTTACATCACCGATGACATTCATAACTTCTGATTCATTGGCTCTTGGTCGTCTCTTGTCAATGATAGCTAGCCCACCATTTACTTTCTTACCAAAAAACCTAGCTCTCTCAGCTCCACCGGAATCAGGCGAAACTATAACAAGATCTCGCAAGTTTTTAGAATTGATATACTCAGCTAATACAGGGGCAAAAAATAAATGATCCACAGGAATAGAAAAGAATCCTTGGATTTGATCTGCATGCAGATCCATAGTTAACAATCTATGTGGAAGCATAGTCTGGATTAAATCCGCAACAACTCTGGCAGAGATAGGTACCCTAGGTTCAACTTTACGATCCTGTCTGCCATAACCATAATAAGGAAGAACGGCCGTTACTCTTCGTGCAGATGCTCTACGCAAAGCATCCATGATTAATATAAGTTCCATCAAATGATCATTAGCTGGAAAGCTGGTAGGTTGGATTACAAATACGTCCCTGCCACGAACATTCTCTTCTATACGAACGCTTACTTCCCCATCACTAAATTTCTTTATGTTAATTGCACCTTCGTGAACATTTGTTGCTTTGCAAATTTCCGAAGCCAGAGGCTTGTTCGCAGAACCTGAAAAGATTAATATAGAATCTTTATCGCTCATTTTTTAGGAACCGTCGCTATTATATTTGATAGAAATTCTAAATCCTCAGGTGAGTTGATGCCATAGCTTTCTATAGAACTTTTTAGCTTCATAGCACCAACCTTAAGATTCTTTTCACGGAAAATTTTAATAAGATCGGGTAGATAATACTCATTCTGGGAGTTAGAATTACCCACAGAAGCTAGGCCATCCCAGAGATATTCAGATGAGAAGCAATAGGTTCCTGTATTTACTTCTTTTACTGATTTCTCTTCTGGATTTGCATCTTTTTCTTCAACTATTCGCAGGACAGAGCCGTCATCAGCGCTGCGGATGATTCTACCATAACCATGAGGTTTGTCCATTTCGGCTGACATTATAGTAGCCGCATATTTACCGCTAGTATGAAGTTCGATTAGAGAGCTAAAGGAGGTTGGGGAGATCATCGGAGCGTCTCCACAAGCAACAAGAACAGTTCCTTGAAAATCTTTCAATGCGTCTTTACATACAAGAACAGCATGACCTGTTCCTAATTGTTCTTTCTGTTCGCAAAAAGTAAGGTCTTCTCTTCCTTTGCAAATAGATATAACTTCTTCTTTCTTATAGCCGACTACTATGATCTGTTTGTTGACGTTAGCATTCTTTAGGTGATCCATCACATGTACGAGAAGAGGCCTTCCTGCTAGAGCAGTAGCCACTTTGGGGTGTTCGCTTTTCATGCGAGTTCCCTTTCCCGCCGCAAGGATCACTGCGGTTGTATTCGAAAGAATGTTCATCTATTAGTATTCCAATCAAAATGAATAAAATTGCTGGCCTGCTAGGATTCGAACCTAGGGAATGGCGATACCAAAAACCGCTGCCTTACCACTTGGCTACAGGCCAATTTTCAAAAGGAGAAGGGTATCACTTCCAAATTAGGAAATTCAGTTTCCATTTGATTTAGAATAATTTCTTGCTGTTCTATAGTTTTCATTAAACCATAAATACTAGAGCCAGAGCCCGTAAGGGAAGAATAATCAGATCCTAAACCATAGAAAGTATCTCTTATCTTTAGTAAATTTGGATGGATTTCGTATGCAACTTTCTCAAAGTCATTGACTAAGAGCGTTCGTAGTGACTTCCAATCCCCATTTTCTAAAGAGGTAAGTACCCTACCTTCTTGAGATTTCCATCTTTTTGAGGGTCGGGGTTTTTGTAAAGGTGATTTCAACTTAGCATACATCAATGGTGTAGAAAGTGACTCTGTTGGTACTGCAAGCACGCCATATGCTCTTGGTATTCTTATCGACTCTAATTCTTCACCAATACCAGTAACCCAAGCAGAGCCATCTATAAGAAAAAAAGGCACATCTGCCCCTAGCTTTGGTGCTATATCTTGGATAGTGTTATATGAGACATAATTGCTTTGTTGAAAAAATTGTAAAATGCAAGCAGCATTTGATGAACCACCACCTAAGCCTGCACCAGGTGGAATAATTTTCGTTAGGTGGATGAATATTTTAGGAATTTTTGGGTTTACTTCTTTTACTTTTTGGTAAGCTCGTAAAATTAAATTTTTATTCCATTCAATTTCTTGAAAACTTGGCAGAAGCATTTTCATTTTTTCAGAAGACATTCTAAAATCTACTTTGATATCTATTTCTGGGGAACTGTAGAATGTGGAACTTTCCTTATTAGCTATTTCTTCATTGCGGAAGAAATTATTTTCTGATATTTTAAAAATATCACCCCAATTTAATTTTACAAATATACTTTCTAGCTCGTGGTAATTGTCGGTTTCTCTTTTATAGAGTATTCTTAAGCCTAGGTTAATTTTTGCAGGGGAAAAAAGTTCCATAATAATATATTGCTTTTAAATTTTTTAATT
>Ga0100378_1000480_pt1 | contig 43812 bp, 50 predicted proteins | sample CryGeymeta201502_FD_81535 | JGI IMG/M metagenome (GOLD analysis project Ga0100378, IMG submission 81535) | Groundwater microbial communities from Crystal Geyser aquifers in Utah, USA - Crystal Geyser metaG 2015-02 | ecosystem: Environmental > Aquatic > Deep subsurface > Groundwater | place: USA... | reverse complement strand
TCCTTTTTCTAAGAGCAGCAGGTATTTATCCCAGACTGTTTCCCACTTTGTGGTCAAAATCGCATTTAATAATATTCCGACGATAGCAGCTAATGGAATAGCCGGGATGCCGTTTGGAAAGGTGCCTGTCATTATCCCCATGGGTAAATTACCACCTGGATAGCCGATATTACCACCGATGCCGATCACAGCGATGATTGCACCGATCGCCAACTGGGCTGGATCGTAGAAGTTAACTTTTTCTTCCATGAGTAGGGCAATTCCTTGCATGCCAATGACGCCAAATAGATACATGGCTAAGCCACCGGTGACTGCGACTGGAATTGTGCCAATCAGTGCAGAAAACTTACCTATAAAGGCAAGAGACACGGCGATTCCTCCAGCTGCCATGAGCACAGGTCCAGAATAATTTTTGGTGATGGCCATAAGAGAATTATTTTCTCCGTAGTTCGTGCCAGCGACACCGCCAAATAAACCGTTAATCATATCTCCAATGCCATCGATGATTAAATTAATTCCGATGAATTTACTCAGACGAATTGGTGGTTTCTTAATTTTTTCTGCCAGCTTGTCGACGTAAAGACTGATCTGATAAAGATGCGCAGTCGACTCCGGAATGGTCGCGATAGCGATTACTGAAATTGTCGCGATAGCTTCCCAAACCCTTGGGCTGTTAAAAGCCGGAGTGGTGAAGTGAGGAACTGCAAACCAAGCTGCTTGGGCGACTGGTGTCAAATCTACAAGTCCTGCAAGCCAGCCGGCAAAGTAACCAACGATTGCTCCAATCAGAATTGGAATAAATCTCCAGAAGCCTTTTTTCAAAAAGACTGACAGCATAATAGTTACGATCATGGTGAAGAACGCCACTGCCCAATGCGCGGCCGCCATATCTAACGCAGCTTTGGCGAGGGCGATTCCAATTACTAAGGCAACTGAGCCAGTTACGATTGGTGGCAAGATGTGGTCAATAGCTTTCTTTCCTCCAGCAAAGCGAATGAAAAATCCGACCGCAACATTAATTAACCCAGTGGCAATAAATCCTACCTGAGCCAGTCTCACCAATTCTTCACCTGCATACTCACCGAAGTTGGCTTTAGTGATAGCTAAAATAGCAGCGATGTAGGCGAAGCTCGAACCATAATACAAGGGGATGTAAGTGCCCGTAATCAGCTTTGAAAGAACTAAGGAGATGATTGTGGCTATTCCACTCAAAGCAAGAACCGTACCAACGTCAAAGCCGACTAATAAGGCGACCAGAACCGTCGCTGGAAACATCGTTAAGACATGCTGGAATCCTAGAATCAGCATGCTGACCACTGGGGGTCGATCATTAGGCAGATACCCGATTGGCGTTGATGCCATACGTGCTCCTTTCCTTAAGGTAATACTTGCTTTGGGGTAAAAAAAATCTAGTGAGTGGCACTAGAAAAGACAGTATAGCGTTTGGGTTTGCGGCGCACAAGTGACAAGTCTCTGGTTTATACTAACTTTATGACTGATCAATTTACAGCAAATGCTTTAAGCAACGGTGACGATGGAAAGAAATGGCTAGAATCCATCCCCTCAATCGTTGCTAGCTGTGAGAAGAAGTGGTTGTTGCAGATTTCCCCTCCTTTTAATCTCAGCTATAACTACGTAGCTCCTGCTATCAGGACTGATGGAACTCAGGTGGTGTTAAAAATTGGTTTTCCTAAAGATCGAGAATTTAAAACTGAAATAAAAGCGTTGGAAGTTTTTAATGGCGAAGGTATAGCCAAATTACTGGAGATGGATGCTGAAAATTCAGCGATTCTAATCGAGCAAGTACTACCAGGAAAACCACTAAGTCAAATGACTGACGATGATGAGGCAACTAGGATCATCGCTGGAGTGATGAAAAAACTTTGGAAACCTCTCCCTAAGAATCACTCGTTTATCACGGTGAAAGATTGGTCGTCAGAGCTTTTTGATTATCACAAGGATTCAAGTAACGAGAATGGTCCAATTCCAATGAAACTTATTGAAAAGGCCACAAGATTATTTAGTGAGTTGCTAGAATCTGCAGATGAGCCAGTGCTTGTCCATGGTGACTTGCATCACGACAATATTATGTCTTCTCAAAGAGATGGCTGGCTTGCAATAGATCCAAAAGGTATAGCTGCTGAGCCAGCGTACGAGGTAGCTGCGATGATCAGAAATCCATATGAAAAATTAAAGAATATCGTTGATTTGCGACCGCTCCTCAGTTGTCGTCTAAAAATACTGTCTGAGGATCTAGGCCTGGATTCATCGAGAGTTTGGAAGTGGTGCTTTGCGCAAACTGTTTTATCAGCCGTCTGGAATGTCAATAGTAGTAAAGGAGCTGATCACTGCGTACGCGTTGCTGAGGCTCTATCAAAAATAGAATAAGCGCTAACTACAAAGCGGCCATGCTTTTTCGCGCTCTCAAAATATCTTCATCAAAACGCCCATCATCATTTAGACCTTCAAAGATTTCGATGGTTTGTTGATACTGCTCTTTTGCTGAATCTTTAATTCCAAGCTTTGAATAAGCATTTGCGAGGCTTAAATGAGCATATCCATAATCATTGGAAAGTCGAATAGTTTGCTGAAGTTTTATAACTGCATCGTCATATCTCTCCACTCTGACCAGCATATCTCCCACGTTTCTCATATAAATTGGGTTATCAGGAGCAAATTCTTCTGCTTTTTCAAATGCTTCTAGTCCATCCTCGAGACTTCCAGTCGAACTAATCCAAGTGTAGGCATTACCAAGTTGATTCCAAATTTCCGGATTTTCTGGGTCTAACTCTATTGCCTTTTTTAATTCACTTATATTTTGATCATTCAAAGACTTTATTTCCTTTGGATCTTCACTACTAATCATTTCTTGAAAAAGCAAAGAGCTGTTATCGTAGTGAACCTTTGCTTCTGGATTCATTTCCTGAATGTATTTTTGCAAATCTCCTGAAGAAGTGGCGTTACTTTCCAATTCTTTCATTCCAAGTGAGTAGCCTACATAGACTGAAGCTGCTACGTAGCTACCGAAAAATACAATGTATAAAAACATAATTAATAAGCCAACAGCTATTTTTGGTTTTGCCTTCGTTTTAATAACTACCGTGTTTGCAAGTTTGTCATGGATAGTCTGGTTCTTCTTGTCCCAGAGCATCCATAAATATCCGACGCCCAAGGTTATGGCAGATACGAAGGTTGCTAAATAGCGAATGAAGACTACTGGGTATGTGACTTTAGAGCCGTCATCTCTGACGAGCTTAATGGCCATGAGCTTTTTACCAGGAGTAGCGCCATCGTAGTTTACATAAAAAATCATGAAGTAAGCCAAAGCAGCTAAGAGCGCCATCATAGATGAAAGACTGGTGGAAGTAGTTTTTTGCATTTGCTGAACTTCCTCAAGAGAATTTACATTCTGTAAGGCTAGGAAAGGATTATTCCCCATTGATGTTTGGATTACGGCAGTAATGATAAAAATGATTAGTGCGTCGACAAAATATGCCAGAAATCTTCTGCCAAATCCGGCATATTCTAGTCTTTTAAGTCTAAGTGATATTTTTGCCATTAGAATTCCATCATTGATGGAGCGTCGTAGTCTTGCACAATTTCACAAGCGCCTTGATCAAGAAGAGCTTCTTTCAATTGTTGGAACTCTACGCCGAATTTAAAGGCGATGAATGGAATTACAATGAAGAGAGCCATTGCTAAAAATTTTGATAAAGGCGTCACAGTGGTTAGGGACTCTGGGAGCATTGACTTTGATTTAGATTTCTTTTTTGCCATATGACAATAAGTTTACAGTGTTTTTGAGTACTTGGTCAATAGTGTCTTACTCTATCTAAATTTATAGCGCAGCTGTACGAGCCCATCTTCAAGATTAGTGCTGCCCAGAAATTCTATTTTTTTAAATGTCTCAAATTGCTTAGTAAGTGTTTTTCCCTCACCAATGAACAATGGATGAACACTCAGCCATATCTCATCAATTAATCCAACTTCCATAAAGGCAGTGTTTAGAGTCATACCTCCAATTAGCATTATTTGCCCAAAGCCTTTGTCAGAAGCAAACTTCACAACTTCCTCTGGAGATTTATCAGTGAAAAGAGACTTATCTTCAACACTCCTCTTTAGAAGCTCAGCATCATGGGTCATAACTACATTGAGAGCCCCCTCGACAGGAAAGTCATCATCGAATTGATAATAAGTATTTCTACCCATGACAATTATCTTACTTTCTCTAGCTAACTTATCGAACTGGGCCCAATCTGTTTCTGAAACCCAATTACTATCGTCTTCACCTTTGGTGATGAAGCCATTGATCGACGTAGCCATGTAAAGAATTACTTTCATATCCCCCCTTTTATTTTTGGTCTCGCAACTACTTTTATTTGCGTCAGTTCTTGAAATCCGTGCTCCCCGTGCTCTCGTCCTATGCCAGACTTTTTATATCCACCGAAAGGACTGGCGGGCTTAAAATGGCCAACTCCATTTATGTCGACATTACCGGCTTTAATTCTGGCGGCAATCTCCAAAGCTTTTCTTTGATCTTTTGCAAATACTTGTGAACCTAGTCCATAGGGTGTGTCGTTAGCAAGTTCTATAGCTTCCTCATCAGTGGAAAATGTAACTATTGGAAGAACTGGTCCAAATACTTCTTCTTTCCAAACTCTCATTTCTAGAGTTACATTTCCAAGAAGCGTCGCCGGGAAGTATGCTCCTTCCTTATCAGTTGTCAAATTACTTTGTGCTAAAACCATCGCTCCGTTATCCAGAGCATCGCTTACTTGCCCATTTAGAACAGCCAATTGCTTTTTTGAAACCAGGGGGCCCATCTGAGTTTCTGCTTTCGCTGGATCGCCAACTTGAAGTGACATAATCTTACTTGATAATTTTTTTATTAATTCATTAGCAACAGATTCATGAACGATTAATCTTTTAAGGGCATCACAGGTTTGGCCACAGAACATGAATCGTTTGAAAATTAAACTACCGAGCAGTTGGTCAATATCAGCATCCGCGAGAATAATTGAGGGATTAGAACCACCCAGCTCTAAAACTACTTTAATGAATTTATCAGCTGCAATTTTATAAAGTTCATGGCCAACTTCGTAGCTTCCAGTAAACCAAATCATATCGATTTCTTGTTGAACCAATTGCTTTCCCTGCTCTGCATCACCGTGAACTGCCTGAAAAACTCCAACAGGAAGAGAAGCTTCATCCATTATGTCTGCAAAAAGCTTACCAGACAGAATGCACTCTTCTGAGGCTTTATGAATGACCACATTTCCAGCTAACAGATTAGGAATGACAGACCAAACAAACATATCGAATGGAAGATTCCAGGGAGTTATAGCAGCGACAACTCCATAAGGTTCGTACCAGATTTCGTGAATTGAGCTCTCATCTTCGTAGGTTTTCTTTGGAGACAAGGATGATTCAGCATTTTCTAGAAACCAATCGAAATAGCTCCAGTCCCACGCAACTTCTCCCCTACACTCAGTTATTGGCGTGCCGATTTCTTTGGTGATGATTTGGGAAATTTCTTCTTCATGATTTTTAAAAACTTCTCTAACTTTTTTAAGAGCTGTCACTCTTTCTTTTATGGAAGTTTGTTGCCAACTAAGCCTAGCCTTTTTGGCAAGGAGAAACTTGTCTTCTATCTCTTGCTTTGAGCTGACTTCTAGTTCTCCATTTTTCTCATTGGTCGCGGGATTGATTGAATTGATCTTCATCAAGTCAAATTATAACAGGGCTGATTTGTTTTTAACATAAATGATAAAATCAACATATGACAATTATCGAGTTTAGGGGAATTTATTTGAATTTTAAAAGTAAAAATATTTTTAAAAATTTTAATTTTAAAATTGAGTCCGGAGAAAAAATTGTCGTTTTTGGAAAATCTGGATCTGGGAAAAGTACTCTTCTCAATCTGCTCTTGGGTTTCTTGCAGCCAGAGTCTGGAGATGTTATTTTCAATGGACAAAAAATTACCTCTAAAAATATTTGGGAAGTCAGAAAAAAAATAGCTTTTGTCGATCAAGATGTGTTGATAGGTGAAGGCGAAGTTCAGAGAATAATTGATGAGTATTTTTCTTTAAGTGCAAATTCTGGAAAGCAATTCAAACCAGCAGAACTTCAACAACAGCTAGAAAAGTTTGATCTTGATACAACAATTTTGACAAAAAATATAAACCAACTCTCTGGTGGAGAAAAGCAGCGTCTAGCATTAGTTATTGCCTTGCTTCTAAAAAGACCAGTCATAGTCCTTGACGAGATAACCTCTGCTCTCGATCCTAACTTAAAAAGGAAAGTCATCTCGGAACTTCTAAAAAATATAGATTCAACTTTATTAGTAATAACTCACGACAAAGAATGGCAAAAAGCTAGAGGAGTTCGTGTTTTTGATTTTAAAGAAAAAAAATGGGTGCAATAGAAATTTCAACCACTGGCTTGGTCGCTGCATATCTGCTTCTAATTATTCCGATATTTATTAGCTATTGGTTTAACCTAAACATGATTAAAGATACCTTCTGGTCGATAGCTAGAATGTCGATACAGCTCGCATTTGTGGGAGTATTTTTAGAATTTATTTTTAATCTAAATAATCCTTGGCTAAATTTTCTTTGGTTTTCTCTCATGGTTTTCGCGACTGTTCTTTCCGCAATTGGTAAGTCAAAAATCAAGCTCTCAACAATTTTCCTGCCAATATTAGTAGCCTTTACCATCCCTACTCTAGCAGTATTACTTTATTTCAACGGTTTGATTATTAGACTAGATTATCTTTTTGAGGCTCGATATCTCATTGCTCTTGGTGGCATGCTCCTGGGAAATGTTCTCAGCACAAATATTGTTGCTATTAACTCGTTTTATCAAGAAATTCGCTCGCAGGAAAAATTCTTTCGTTACCGTCTGGCTATGGGCGCCACTCAGAAAGAAGCACTCTCCCCTTTCCTAAGACACAGTTTCCAGTTATCACTTCTGCCCGCACTAGCCAAAACAGCAACCATGGGAATTGTTTCATTGCCGGGGATGATGTCGGGACAAATCATTGGTGGTTCATCGCCGTCGATCGCCATTCGTTATCAAATCGCCATCATGATCGCCATTTATGTTTCTGGTGCACTGAGTGTTCTACTGAGTCTGCTTTTTTCTAACAGAAATTGCTTCACTGCTTATGGGGTTTTAAAAGAAGGTATTTTTAAGAAGAGGTAGCTTGAGCTATCGCAAATCTATTTCAAACTCTTGTCAAAAAATGCGAGCGATCTCTGCATAGCTAAAGAAAAGTTTTGAGAAATATTGTGATCGTCTCCTTGATAGACATAAAGTTCGGAGTCTGGACTGACGGGTTTTAGATTTTCGTAAAAACGCTCTGAGAGTGAGGCGGGTACTGATACATCTCCTGTGCCGTGGTGGAGTTGAATTGGTCCAGATAGTCTATCTAGATATTTGACTGCAGAAACTGAACTCCAAAATTCTGGATTATCAGCCGGAGAGCCATATGTTTCTGTTAGATAGCTTCTCCAAAGTCTAGTAGGATTTTTAGGATCAGGACTTGGATCTGGTCTGCCCTGCCTTACCCAATATGGTTGTCTTAATTCAATAAGATCATCATAGCCTCCAACCATACCCGCCCAGATGACTCCTGTTTTTATCGATTCATCAATGACCATGCTTCTGTGTGTTATCCAGCCTCCCATTGAGTGGCCCCACATGCCAATTCTATTTTCATCAACGTAGTCTAGGGTCTTTATGCTGCTAACTGCGTTAAGAACATCAACAATATAATCGGAGTTCGCGTATCCGCCCAACGCAATGCCTTCAGATTGGTCATGGCTGCGATAGTCAGGTTTAAAGACCACGTAGCCATTTCTAGCGAAGTAATCAATATAAGCTTCGTATCTCTCTGTAGTTTTGTATTCCTCAGGGGCGATGTAGCCATGATTGAAGATAATCACAGGGAAACCATTTTCTGGTCTATCCGAATTTGGCACAGTTAATAATCCAAATTGTTTTAGACCTTCTGAATCATATGAAGCTATGTAAGTTGAGTATGATCCTGAGGTCTGGAGTGTTTCGGTTATGTCCAGAACACTGCCTGGATACTCTTTCTCCAATAAATATGAAATTTGAATTTGAAGACTCGGGTCTTGATCGGTTGAGTCATCGATAGCTAACTCTTCTGCCATCGTCGATATACCTTGATCAGCTGTTAGTTCTTTATCAGGTTGAGTATTATCAGTAAAAAAGTAGGCTACGACTCCAATAATAAGTAAAACCAGAATAAAGATGGTGGAGCGGCTCATAAGAGCGAGATTAGTACGCTTTTGTAGCGCCATCTTTTAGAGCATTTTCAGCATTTACTTTAGACATCATTGCACAGACAGTTGTTCCACACTTTTCGTGCTTCCCTTTAGCCATAAAACCACCTTTTTTAGTTTGGTGAATCCCTGGTGCTGACAATTCAACGCCTTTTTCTTTACATTTAACGCAATATCCTGTGATCATGTCTATCTCCCTGTAAATTATAACTTGCAGCATTGTAGCGCTATCTTACGATGATTCATACCTCAAAGATAAAAGCAAATAAATTCAAATTGTTTAAATTCTATCTCTCAGCAAAGTTATTGTCTCTTGTTTAAGCGTTTTTCGAATCGCATTAAATTTCTTATACTCAATTAGATAGTTTAAGTCTTGATTTATGATCTTTTGGGTAATCTTGGTTTCAATAAATGAGATTAAATCTTGAAGATATGTCTTTGGCGCCTTTTCTGTTCGCTCTGTAATTAGTAGCGGATTGTAGTCAAAACCACTAATTAGATAGTGATGGATATCATACAGATCTCTTGCAGCAATAGTTTGATTTTGTTGATACCGATCTATTAAAGCAACTAGTTTATTTGCAAACATTGTTTCTTTAGTTTGGCAAATTGCATACCGATTAATATCAGTTAATAATATTTTCTGATATTTATTATTGAGGTAAGGTGTATTTACCGCATCAATTTTTAAAGTATTTCTAGATTGTTCCGGAGCTTCGTACTTTAAGAAATACTGCAAGGTATTGTGACTTTGATCCTTAATTTCAAGATCAAGCTTTTTAAAAATGCTTTTTAAAGACTGAGCAGATCTTAAGGCAGAGCTTCTATCTTTAAGGTCAAAATCTAAGTCTACGCTGAATCGATCTAAGATGCCGAGCATACTGGCACAGGTCCCGCCTTTGAAAAATAAATTTTGAGACAAAAAAGTATCATCTAGAATAGCTGTCAAAACTCTAAAAATAATTGATTTATGTAATGCTTGTTGTTTATTACTTCTCAGCATAACCGATTTCTTTTTGCATTGCTTTTACTGTATCAAAATCAACATTATTTGTTGTGTCAAAATGATATTGGGGATTGTAATAGAGCATATCAGCAATTGCTCTTTCTAGATTTGCTTCATAGTGTCCGCCAATCTTTTCTATTCCAATAGTGTTATATAAATATTCATCTTTTAGTTGTCGTGATCTATAAGCTTTTTCTCCAATAGAGAAAGTAGTGCTTTTTGAACTTACAAAAGTCACATAGGGAATTTCTTGAAAGATAACACCCTCTCTAACGAGTATGCTTTCTAATGACAAATAGCTGTAAACATTTAAATATGAAAATCCTAAGTCAATGGGATTTATATTATCTAGATCTGCAGTAGTATAAAAACCCTTGTGGATTCTCTTTAATATGCCTCGATCAACATATCTTTTTAAAGTCATATTAAGAGTATCTTGATTATCAATTTCCCATAGTAGTGCCAAATCAGAGGCATGAAACAATTTATGTGGCTGAGATAGTAAGGTTCGGTACTTATTCATGTTATATTAAAATATACACTAATGTATAGTTTATTGCAAGAGATAGCCTAGTGCTGGGTCGCTACACGGAAAGATTTAGCCTGGAAGACTCAAATGAGAGGAATTGTTATGGGATTGTGGAACTTAGTTCCCAGTGAGGCTCTCTGTTTTAATGGGAAGACTTTTTTATTTTAGAATCAGTCTTCTTTACCAGATTTGGTTACTCCTTCACCAGTCAATAAGTTTCCGCCAGTAAGACATTGTTTTATCTGTCTGTCTACTTCCTTTATTGCTGCTTGGACATTTTTCCCAGTGTTTGCGCCCGTTTTCTCTACAGCTGCGCGTTTCTCAAATAATGTGGCTAAAAATGATTTCTCTTGAGTCATATTGATTACTGCAGCACTACACAATAAATTGACACATTCAATTATTTAATTCTATTGATTAATTTTCCAAGAAAGACTTTCATTTCATCATTTCCTGGTTCTGTGGCTGATTGCTGTTCTGTTAACTTCCTAAGCTTTCTTCAATAATTTTACCTTTATAAGTCATATTATAGTTCGAATATTTTCACTAATGGTACGCCCTGTCTACTAACACTATAAATCTCCTTCTCTTTGAACCTGGTCCACTCGTTATTCTTTCCGTATGAAAAAATGTAATTTAGATCATCTTTTTCGCTAATATCGCAATTTGGCAACAAAACTATCCGAAACTTAGAGCCATTAAAATATCTACCAGCATGCGTCTTTCCACAAAGAGCAACTACTCCTCCCCTATTGCCACGCTTTTCAAGCAACCACTTTGAAGCTTCTAGATAACTTGCTCCCCAATAATCTGTCTCGAACTTATTATATGCACCAGGCAAATAGCTAACGAACTCATTAAAATATATATATTCATATGGGTGAAGCTTAAGAAACTGATGGCCAACCAAAAAAACATTGATTACAAATGATAATAGTAGCCATTTTCTAAGTTTCTTCCTTTTAATCCAAAAATCTGTCCAGGTAATCGCGGCTAATACAGACATAATTGCTAGGGTAAAGAGTAGGTGGCGCACTCCGTCGTAAATATTTGGCTTAATTAAATAGTAAAGAGCGTAGTTAACCAGCAATGATAAGGCTAAAATTCTTCCAACCTTATTTGAACTAAATCGGAAAATTCCAATTAATCCAAAAAATAATATAAAGAGTGGTGTAATCACGGCGCTCCAAACTAGTGGATAATGCCAGGGCAATTGACCAGCCTGAACAACCTGTCCTAAATACAGCATTGGACCTCTCCACGGGTAATCTTTGGAAACCTCCATTAATCTGAGTAGATGCATTGTTGGATTGCTCGCAACAAACGGCATTTGAATTGCATGCACCAATAGCGAAAAACTAAAAATTATCGTCAATTCAAAACCCAGGTTTAGTATTTTTTTCAAAGGGGCCTCATCTCTTTTGTGAAAGATATCAATAAGTTTTAAAACTAAATATACAAATAACAATCCATACCCAAGAATTCTCATAGATGCTGCCAAGCCGAAACTTACACCAAGAAAAATTAAGCGAATAAAATTGTTTTTAATTTTTGGGGCGAGGACAATAGCCAACAAGCCAAAAAGATAATATGTAGAAAAAACAGGATCTTTTACATTGGCGGGAATGTCTCCAATCAGCCTGGGTGTTAATAGCAAAATAATTGGCCCAAGCAGGGATAATTTTGAATTTCTCGAAAACTGAAAAACCAGTTCATAGGCAACATATAGACTTAAAGAAAAAAATAGTAAATTAAGAAGGTGATAATTTTCTATGCTTCCAGTGTCATTGAAAATATAAAGCAACATTGTATGAAAATGGTTATAAGCCCATATTTCACGCGAGTCTTTTCCTTCGTATGCAAAGTCTTTTAATAACAGAGGATCGCGGCCAAAGTTGCGGTTATAAAGCATCTCTCCAAAGCCATACTCGATTGGCTCATCGACAGTGATCCCAAAATCTTTGTAGGTTAAGAACGACCAAACTATATATGGAATAAGAATTAAAAGAAAAATCCACCGCTTGATGAAAAAATGTTTTGTAGAGTAAATATGTGGTAAAAATTGTTTTTTGTGAAAAGAGTGCACGTATTTATTGTATCAGGAATCATTTCTTTGCTTGCCCCCCCCGGTGGGTTGCTACACGGAAAGATTTTGCCTGGAAAAATTCGGTCATCTGAATTACTCAATTCAGTAGAATCAGTTAAGTTTAAGATTATCTAAAATTTTATTACTTGTCTCTGCTAGAAAAGGATCATCTGACATTCCGTAAGACTCTGCTCCAAAAATCATATCGTTTGCTGTGGTTATATAGACGGTTTTCTCAATCCGATCTTCCTTATTAACTATTTCTGCAGGTTCGGTGCTAGTGTCCCAGTATTTATATATATAGACTGCATCTATCGTAGCTTTCAACACAGTTTTTCCCCATTTTGTTGTTGTTGAGACATCTTTGATTTCATATTTTGTTGGTCCATAGAACTCATCAATTTTTGGAAGATTATTGTATTCGTCTACGTTTATTTGAATATCTGATTCTAAATCAAGGATGTCTTTGTTATTCAGGTTTGGCACACAATTAATACTGACGCTACTTGCGATGAACCCACTCCCCATAGCAGTAGTGGGAGCATATAATGCTACGGATGAATTATCTTGACCATTTTCCTCAATATTTATGAGAGTGGTAAAAATTTCTCCCGCTCCCGCTCCACTTGGGTAAATCCACTTCATTGACAAATCAGAATCTGTATAAGGTTCCTCGAATGGTGGAACTGGAACGGAAACAGAACATTTTTCATCATTGGCATACGTCCAATTTTCAACACCTAGTTCGCTAATTTCTTGGTATTCAGTCTCGGGACTTTCAACACTAATACTTTGTTCATTTATACTTCTTTTTGAGCTAAATGATGATATCTCAAGCAATAGATATATGATGGCGCTAAAAAGGATTACTATGAAAAATAGAGAAATTATTGCGATTGTTTTCCAACGATTGGAGGCTTTTGTTTCTATGTATTGCTCTTGTGGTAAATTTATTTGATTTTGAATGGGATCCGACATGTATAAAGTATATTATATTTTTTCAACCTATACTTCCCTAAAAATCAGCTATGACTACTAAAAGAAACCCAATAATATTCCAGCTGCGAATGCGAGCGCGTACATGGTTGTGTGCAGAGCAATCACATACTTTGTATATGCCCTATTTTTGATAAATAAAGAAGATATTAAAGATAATAATAAATTTAGACTTATTAATATGGCAATTGGAAGAACAACCCCATGAAACTTATTTACCATAAAGAAATCTGGCTCAGGAATTCCAGATCTGTAATATTCTATGTTTGAAAGATACCATCTCAGCTTGAAGTAAATTAGGTAAACTAATAGGGTGCTTGGTATTAGGAGTGCCAAAGGTATAAGTGTTAGAGCGATTCTTCTTAAGAAAGAACCAGCAACTTTTTTGGTCATGGCTCCCATCATACCTTGAACCTCGAATTATGGTTAGGTGGTTGCTTTGATCAGCCACTGAGTTTGGAAGTATTTTGTTATGAATTAGGCACGATACTTTCCGGAACGGAAAGACATTGTGGAAGTAAATGCTCTATTTTAGTATAATAATGACATGCTTACAGTCTTACCAGCACACGCTCAAAAATATTTTTGGGGAGACGATTTAAATAAGCTTAGTTGGCAAGATCATCAAAAATACATCACTAAAACACTTCTCGAAAAAGGCGATGTAGAGTCAATTTCCTGGTTAATGAAGCAGTTACCAAAAGAAGTACTTAGAGAATCTATTCCGAGCCTAAAGTTATCTGCAAAATCAAGAAACTTTTGGGAAATTTACCTTTCTTAAAAAATATGATCCACCAAAATACTTTACCAAAGAACACAGCAAAAATTGTTGAAGATTTGCAGTCAAACACTAAAAACTTTGATTTTTTAGATAGTTTTTATTTGTCTGGTGGAACTGCTCTGTCATTGCAGATTGGACATCGAGAGTCTGAAGACCTAGATTTTTTTAGCACAACTTCATTTGATCCTAATTTGCTTCAGAACAAGGTGTCTTTACTAGGAAAACTTTCTGAAACCGAATTATCAGCAGGCACTCTAAATACCTTTGTTGATAATGTTAAATTACAGTTTCTAGAATACCCATATACATTAATCAAGCCAACTATCAGATGGAATAATATTACTCTAAGCTCTATTGAAGATATCGCATGTACGAAATTGCAAACTATTGGAATGAGAGGAAGTAAAAAAGATTTTCTTGATCTGTATTTTTTACTTGAAAAATTTTCGTTATCAGAGCTATTTATTCTGCTAGAGCAAAAGTACGAAAATATAAATTACAGTAAAACCCATATTCTTAAATCACTTGTGTATTTTGAGGATGCTGAATTTCAACCAATGCCAAGAATGCACGCAGATGTCTCATGGCCTCAGGTAAAAGATAGGCTAGTGAAATTAAGCAAACAATTTTCTTTTAATTAACGCTCCTCGGGTAGGACTCGAACCTACAACCCTCCGGTTACATGAAATCCATATATTTCTATACGGCATGGACTATATCTTCACCATATTTTAAATTTTCATTACAAATTTAGGTGGTGGGCGCTCTGCTTGCTTTTTAAACAAGTCTGGGTGTAATCACCTAGTCTCTGAACCTTCCCCAAATTGGGGCTTGGCTGCGGATTGCCATTGCACTAATGTGCAGAAGGTTTCCCGCAATTCACCCACAGTTCATTCCATTGTTTCCACTGGAAGCTGCAATTTTTTACAGCCGGATGCTCTGCCATTGAGCTACCGAGGATAGTTTGTTAATGTGCCGACTTTGCAACCGCAAAGTCTATGACATGCTGCATTGTAGCCAGCAGGGGGTGATATAGCAACTGTTCTTTCTTGATAATTAGGTTTACAAAATCACCGCCAGCGCATTTTTCATATAAAGAATTGCAAAGCCAACGAGTGTTAATCCCAAAGCCTTGAGGGTGTATTTATAGATGTTGCTTTTGAAAAACCAGCCTGCTTTAGATGTTAGGGCAAGGTAGACGAAGTTTATGCCCATGAAGGCGAAGTAAAAGCCTGCTAAGAAGGCGATCGGGAGCCAAATACTAACAGCATAGCCAGTGATAATAGCGGGTCCCGCCAGGGCAAACCAAAATAAGTGTGAACCAGGATTTAAGAGAAGTACCGCTGCCCCCTTTACGAATGATTGAGGCTTAGCATCTTTATTGAGCTTAAAGTCACCTGTGTAGAAAAAGTTCTCGTAGCCGAGCTTGAAGAGATAAGCTGCGCCGATTAGATAGAGCCAGCCCATGGTGATTGATCCCTCTATCGCAATAGATGATAGAAGTAGCAGCGTGACTGGGACACGAACAATATCAACGAGTGGAATAGAGAAAATTATTTTCAAGCCTTCTTTAAAACCGTGTTTAAGAGTTTGCGCCACGATGACCGAGACCAGTGGTCCTGGAATGATTCCCGCCGACAATCCAAGGGAAGCTCCAAAAAATAACGAGGGAAGTACTTGGGAAACAGGACTCATGGCTTGAAACTAGATCGTAAAGATGACCTTCTCAGCACTGTATCTTACTTTTTTGTAGTTAGCATACTCGTCGTCTGCGGCTCTAAAGCCAACAGGGCAAATTGCACAAGTGGAGAGTCCCTGCTCTTTTAGGCCAAGAATTTCGTCAAATTTAGAATTATCAAAGCCTTCCATCGGACAGGCGTCAATGTTTTCTATAGCTGCGGCTGTTAAGAGGACTCCGAGGGCGATATAGACTTGTTTTGCCATCCATGCCGAGAGTTCGTCCTTTGACATACCCGTGACTGATCCGACCATCATTTCTTGATACTCTGCTAATGATTCAGCAGGAACCCCTCTTTTCGAGGCAACATCTTGAACAAATTCAATGACATCTTTTTCGCCGAATTCTGCTTTTCTGCAGAGAACGATCAGTTCTGAAGCGTCAGTGACTTGAGTTTGTCCCCAAGCTGCGTCTTTAAGTTGAGCTCTAATTGCAGGATCTGTGACAACGACAAATCCCCAGGGTTGAAGGCCAAAGGAAGATGGAGCTAATCTAAGAGCTTCTGTGAGAACTGAAAGTTGTTCACTGGTTAATTTTTTTGTTGCATCAAATTTCTTTGTTGCGTAGCGCCAATTAAGTTGCTTGATGAGATCGGACATAGTCTCTTTCTTTGGGTGTTATTACTCTAAAAAGTCTTGGAGTTTCTTGCGACGGCTTGGGTGCTTGAGCTTTCGAAGGGCTTTGGCTTCGATTTGGCGAATTCTTTCTCTTGTGACACCGAACTTGCGACCGACCTCTTCTAAAGTCATCATTTTGTTGTTTGAAAGACCGAAGCGCATGCGAAGGACCCTTGCTTCTCTATCAGAAAGTGCTTCGAGAACTTCATCAACATTTTCGCGAAGCATTTGTTGGCTAGTGGCATCGTATGGTGAGACTTGTTTATCATCAGCAATGAAATCTCCGAGGACACTCTCATCTTCACCACTGCCGACTGGGGCTTCGAGCGAAGTAGTGTTTTGAGAAATTTTGAGAATCTCGCGGACCTTTTCAGGATCCATTTCCATTTCTTTACCAATTTCTTCTGGAGTTGGTTCACGTCCCAGATCCTGCATTAGGCGTCTGGCTGTTCTCATTAACTTATTGATGGTCTCGACCATGTGAACTGGGATACGAATAGTTCGAGCTTGATCAGCTATTGATCTTGTAATAGCCTGCCTGATCCACCAGGTAGCGTAGGTTGAGAATTTAAAACCCTTGGTCCAGTCGAATTTTTCAACGGCTCTGATGAGACCCTTATTTCCTTCTTGGATTAGGTCCAGGAAAGTCATGCCGCGGCCAATGTATTTTTTGGCTATAGAAACAACTAGGCGAAGATTGGCATCGATAAGTTCTTTTTTGGCTTTTGGATCTCCGGACTCTACTTTTTGGGCTAAGCGAATTTCTTGTTCTCTATTCAGAAGTGGAATGCGTCCAATTTCCTTAAGATACATTCGAACTGGGTCTGAGACACCAGCGCTTCCGAGCGAAGAGATAAGCTCTAGTTCTTGGGCTAGTTCATCGGTCTCATCTGGCTCATCTGTTTCTGAGACTGACTCAAAAATATCGATGCTTCCCTTGATGAGTTTGTCATAAAGATTATCAAGCTCGTCGATGTAGAGTTCTGGCTCCACAAAGACTTGCATGATCTCATCTTGGGTGATGTGACCTTGCTTCTTAGCCTTTTTTTGGAGGGCTTCTAGCTCAGTTAAAATTGCTTGTGGAACTTTTTTCATAGGATGCCTCGAGATGGTATATTATACCCGACCAGACGCAAAATGGTTTACCAGTTTAGATTTCACCCCGTAAAAACAGAGAATCTATAACTTTTTTCACGGCCACTTGATAGGCTGAAAGCCTCATAGCATCACCAGTTTTTTCATGCATTTCCCAAGTTTTGTTGAAAGCGGAGACCATTAGAGGATGAAGTTTATCTAATACCTCAGCTTTTGACCAATGGGTGCCTGATAGATTTTGTACCCATTCGAAGTAAGACGTGCTCACGCCACCAGAATTAGCAAGAATGTCAGGAATCACCATGACGCCGCGCTTCTCAAGAATTGCGTCCGCTTCCGGAGTAGTTGGTCCGTTGGCCATCTCGATGATGGTTTTGGCCTTAATTAGTTTTGCATTTTCAGTGGTGACAACGTTTTCTAAGGCGGCTGGAACCAAGACGTCAACATCTAGAGTTAGGAGTTCTTCGTTGCTTATCATTTTTCCCAGGGACATATCGCAGTGTTTCTCATCACAAGCGCACTCGGAAATTTTTCCAGTAGCTTTCTTGCATTCAAGTGTTTTGTCTGGATTAAGACCTGTTTCTACATACATGCCTGATTTGGAGTCTGAGACAGCGACGACTCTGTAACCAAGTTTGTCGGCATGATGAGCAAACCAGTAGCCAACGTTTCCAAAGCCTTGGATGGCGATGGTGATGTCCTTTTTACGATCCCATTTATTTTTCTTTGCAAGTTCTTCTAGAACATAAACGCCGCCAAGACCGGTTGCTTCCGCTCTTCCTTCAGAGCCACCCATCTCAAGGGGTTTTCCTGTGAATGCAGCGAGGGGGTTTTGTAGATGAGCTGTGTCATTTTCTTCTAACATTTTTTCATATTCATTTGCCATCCATGCCATGATTTCTGGAGTAGTATTCACATCAGGGGCTGGAACATCGATCCATGGACCAACATTAGTTCCAAGGAATCGTACGTAGGCACGACTGAGTCGTTGAAGTTCTCTCGAGCTAAGTTTTTTCGGATCGACAATTATGCCACCTTTAGCTCCGCCATACGGAATATCCGCGACGGCAGTTTTCCAACTCATCCACATAGAAAGTGCTTTTACTTCTTCCTCTGAGACATCTGGGTGGAAGCGAATTCCGCCCTTATATGGTCCGCGAGCATTTGAGTGTTGAGATCGGTAGGCCTCGAATGATTCCGTGGAGCCATCATCCATGATGATAGTGAGCTTGTCAGCCAAAAGCTGAGTTGGTTTTGAGAGAAGAGAGATCGCATTATCAAAGCGACTTTTATCTTCGTATTGTGGCCGAAGTTTTTCAGCAACTAGCTTTAGCTGTGTAACAGCATGCTCGTATGGATTATTCATATTATTTAGCTTTCTTGCTGGGATTCCAGCCATCTCTCTGTATCAAGGGCGGCACTACAACCAATTCCGGCTGCTGTAATTGCTTGTTTATATTTGTGATCTACATTGTCTCCGGCAGCAAAAACTCCTTCCACAGAAGTCATGGTCGGAAATTTTTCCGATTTCTTTCCAGTGACGACATAGCCGTGGTCATCTAGATCGACAGCCTCAGCAAAAATTCTTGTCATTGGTTTATGACCGATGGCGACAAACACTCCATCCGCTTGAAGCGTTTTTGCTTCTCCATTTGTTTCAACAACTATTTCTTTCACAACTCCCTCACCTCTGACTTCTTTTAGAACTGTGTTCCACATTACTTTCACTTTCTCATGTGAAAGTACTCTTTCCTGCATAATCTTACTGGCTTTAAAAGAATCGCGACGATGAATGACAGTGACTGATTTGGCAAATTTTGTTAGGGCTAAGGTGTCTTCCATGGCGCTGTCGCCGCCGCCAACTACGAAAGTTGTTTTATCTCTATAAAAGGCCGCATCACAGACTGCGCAAGTGCTTACTCCCCGGCCAAGAAAGACTTTTTCTCCGGGCACTCCGGTCATGATCGACTCAGCACCAGTGGCGATGATAATGCTGTCAGCAGTAAAATTTGCATCTGCGGTCGAAACTTTGAAGGGTTTTGAAGTCACGTCTATAGAAGTCACGAACTTGTCCACCATTCTCGCTCCAAACTTTTCAGCTTGGGCTCTCACGTCCATCATCAGCTGCGGCCCCGCAATGCCTTTGGGAAATCCTGGAAAGTTTTCTATGTCAGTGGTCCACATTAGTTGGCCACCACTCTGCTCACCCGCAAATACAATCGGCTGAAGCTGAGCTCTGCCTGTGTATATTGCAGCCGTATATCCAGCTGGTCCGGACCCAATAATAGCAACGCGGGTGTGTTCCATATTAAGCTTTCAGGGCACTATCGAGCATCTGGACGTAGCCTTCTCTGCCAGCGAAACCAATTTTGCGATCAATTTCTTTGCCATTTTTTAACATGACAACAGTTGGAATGCTCATGACGCCATACTTTTGGGCTAAGTCTTGATTGGCATCGACATCAACTTTGGCGATAATGGCTTTGTCAGCATATGTACCAGAAAGCTCGTCAATGATTGGAGCGGCCATTTTACATGGACCACACCACTCGGCGAAGAAATCAACTAGGACGGGCTTGTCGCCTGCCTCTGAAATGGTGGCGTCAAAAGTTGCGCTTGTTAGGTGGGTTGCCCCTTGGTTAGTGTCTGTCATATTTCCTTTCACTAATTTTCTATTATTTATACTACTTATATTAGTCTTAGCGTAAGAGTTCCTTTAGAACTGTGTCGAGACGGTCGATGTCTTGTTCTCCTGAGCAACTACAGGCTTCGGTGGTTAGAAGATCCTTTGCGACTCTGTTCAGCGAATTTTTTACTGCTACGATTTGGTGAACTACGTCAATACAGTCTCTTTCGCTTTCGTACATACGAACAATGCCCTCAAGTTGACCGGAGATTCTTTTTAGCTGGGTAAGTTGTGGGTCTGTAGCCATGTATTCAATATACCCCCAGGGGGTATAGGAGTCAAGCATCTCTTTGACAATAATTTAGCCAAGAGTGCGCTGAAGCTCGACTACTTTTCGAAGGAGCTCTGCCTGCCTCGCCGTTTCTTCGGGGGTGAGTTCTAGGCGAAGGTCAAGCTCGCGAAGTTCTCGAGAAATTTCCGCCAGCTGAACGTTGGTGGCGCGAACCTGAAGTTTCTTTAGCACTTGTCGCCATTCTTTCTCAGAAGTCACATGATCAAAATTCTCGATCTGAGAATCATCCAAATACCACTCTGCCAAAACGCTTGATAGATCGCTAGGAAGCTTGCTTCGAAGGGATGTTAGAGTTTGCCCATCTGATTTAACAATATATTTGAGAATAGCTGCAGCGCTTGTAGTTTCAAGTTCTAGCTTAAGAAGTTCCTCTGCTCTTTCCTTACGTTTATCATCGGGTGAGTGCAAAAGTAAAAACAGGGTGACTCGCTCTAATTGTTCTAGGACGGAAGATGGCTCGACTTTTCTTTTTTGCTCTGGCTCACTTGAAGATGTAGATAGTCCTTGGGCGATGGTTCTTTTTAGATCTTGTTCAATACTTGCTTCACTCACTCCAAGGGCTTTGCTAATTCTGTTTATATAGTGCTCTCGTTCTACAGCGTGTGAGACCTGTTGAAGGACAGGTGCAAGGTCGATCATAACCTGACGTTTTCCTGAAGGAGTTTTTATGTCGTATTGTTTCAAAGCAGTCGTGATCAGATAGTCATAGGCGGTCACGGAAGCTTTAACGGTTTCTCTCCAAGCGCCCGGGTCTTGAGCAACTAGATCAGCAGGATCTTTTCCAGAAGGAACAACGGCGACTCTGAGCTCCATTGGCGTGTCATGTTTTTTGCCTTCAGCAGTGATGACGCTGATGGCTTTTTTTGTGGCTTCTCTGCCCGCTGAATCGGTATCAAGCGAGAGAATAATCGTGGAAACATAGCGACGCAATAGTCTGGCGTGTTGTGGGGTTAGCGCAGAGCCCTTGATCGCGACACAATTGTTAACGTTGGCCTGGGTAGAAGCGATGACATCAAATTCTCCCTCGGTGACGACGACAGAGTTAGACTTGCGAATCTCTTTAAATAGAGCGCTCAGGCCGAACAAAAGCTCACTTTTATGATAGACGATTGTTTCTGGTGAATTAATGTATTTTGCCTGGTCTTCTCCATCAGTTCCTGGTAGAGCTCGACCTGAGAAGCCGACAATTTGGCCTCTGTGATTAGTGAGCGGGAACATGACGCGATTGCGGAAACGGTCATAGGTATGACCATTTCTACTGATCACCAGTCCAGCGTCGACTAATAGTGAAATTGGATATTTTTTCTTTTTATGCAAATAAGAAAGCAGCCCATCCCAAGCGGGTGTGCTGACTCCAATGCCGAATAGCTTTTTTGAAGCTGAGGTAATTTTTCGATCTTTCAAGTATTTTCTAGCCGCTTCTCCTACCGCGTGTTTTTCTAAAAGAAAGGCATAATACTGTTGAGCGAGGTCCAAAACCTCAAGAATTTGCTGCTTTTTCCCATCTTCTTTAGTGGGGGTGAAAGCTTGCAGCTCAATTCCAGCTTGCTCTGCCAGAAGTTCTAAGCTTTCATGAAGAGTTAGGCCCTCATATTTTTCTAAAAAGTCATAGACGTCACCATGCTCATTACAGCCAAAGCACTTATAGCGCTGCATGACCGGACTGACGAAAAATGATGGAGAACGCTCTGAGTGGAAGGGACAAAGGCCACGATACTGGCCACCAGCCGCCTGTAAGGAAACATGTTGCCCGATAATTGTGACAATATCGCTAGCTTCTTTTACCCTTTGAATATCTGACATGCTTTGTACTTGAAGTATACGCTATACTTGATAGATGCCAACTCAGAAACTGCTTGTGATCCTGTTTTTGAGTTACTGCTCGCTTTTCTTTTTTGCTAGGCCACATCTTCCAACCTTAGATCTTGGTAGACACATTATTAATGGTCGGGAAATTATTGAGAACGGCTCGGTATTCGAGGATAATCACTACTCACACACCAGCCCCGACTTTATGGCGGTAAATCACCATTGGCTTTTTGGAGTCTTTGCCTACTTGGGTTATGAGCTTGGCGGCTTTCCACTGCTAGTAATTAGTAATGCTTTATTAAACTTGTTAGCTATTGGCGGGGTTTTGTTGGTTGCATCAAAAATTAGTTCAACAAAATCAGCTTTAATTGCCGGAGTGTTTCTGCTGCCACTTCTGATAGATCGCAACCAAGTGAGACCTGAAACAATTAGTTTTTTGTTCTCAAGTATTTTTCTAGTTATTCTTTGGTTTCAGACAAAGAAACGACGTTGGTGGCTGACGGCGTTAGTTGCCCTACAAATTGTCTGGGTTAATTCACATTTATTTTTTGTTTTTGGTCCGGGGTTAGTGGGGGCATTTTTCTTGCGTTCTTTATTTGTCAAAAAATTTCGCTGGCAACTCAAATCATTAGGGATAACTCTTTTAGGAGTGGTTCTCGCCAGTTTTTTTAACCCAGTTGCCTGGAGAGGAGTTATTCAACCATTTATGATTTTCAGTAACTACGCCTATCCCGTTGCAGAGAATCAATCAGTTTGGTTTTTCCTGAAATTTCATCCATCGCCAAGTTATTGGTACAGCGCCATTGTCTTGATAATAACTTTTGGATTAGTTGCCTACATTTTGAAACAAAGGAGATCGGAGTTTTTGCCTCTGATTTTAATTACTGCGGTTTTTGCTATTGCGGGAGAGATGGTTACAAGGATTTTGTCTTTTTTTGCTCTGCTCTCGATTCCTCTCTTTTCAATTTCATTTGATTCGATCTGGAATAAATATGCAAAAACAATCCATCGGCTGCAAGAAAATACCCTGGCTGTGATGATTATTTCGACAGTCTCATTTGTTGGTTTATTAATTTTAATTCGCACGAGTCTTTTTGTGCCGAGTCTTTATTCTCTCGGTGTTCGTGAAACTCCGAACGCAAATGATAGTGCGGAGTTTTTTAAGACTCTTAATCCGAGTGGTAATATTTTTAATAATTACGATATCGGTGGTTACCTCATCTTCCATCTTTATCCTGACTATAAAGTTTTTATCGATAACAGGCCGGAAGCCTATCCAAGTAGTTTTATAGAAAATGAATATATAGCAGCTCAGAAGGATGAGCAGGTCTGGGAAGAGATTGCAGAAAAATATGACATTGGTAGCATTTTCGTTTATTATCGTGATCGTACGGATTGGTTCGAGCCATTCATAATTAGGCGTCTGGATGACCCGCGCTGGGTGGCGGTATATGCTGATCAGGATGCCATTATTCTTTTAGACGATAGACCTGAAAATGCAGAGCTCATTGCTAAATACCGACTGCCGGAAGGGGTGTTTTCGTATTAGTTTTTATGAAATTTTCTAAGATAGATTGCCTTTTTTTGTTTTTGACTGCAATACTACTTGGCTTGGTTTCCTGGTATGGCGCTTTCGGTGATGAGCAGGAAAACATTACTGCTGGCTGGTTGATTGTCCAAGGTCTCGTTCCATATCGAGACTTCTTCTTTCATCACGCTCCCCTACCATTTTTCTTGGCAGGACTAGCCGAAAGCTTGAGTGCAGGAAATGGTTTGGCAGTTTCTCGAGGCTTAGTAGTTTTTATGCACTTATTTGTCTGGGGTTTTGTTCTTAGATTTTCAGATAATAAAATTCGTAAAAGTGTTTACATATCGATGATATTAATAAGTGGTTTTTTAGTTCCATTATTTCATCTTCAAATGCTGCTCGCTGACACGCTTGTGGTTTTAAGCCTGGTGATGATCTTGTTCGTGAGTGCTAGTTGGTGGCGATACAATTTTCCTAATCCAGAAAAGGTGGTCGCAGTTTATGTAGCCTCAACATTTATCGCAGTAACAAGCAGCGTTGCCGCTTCGATAGCTTTCGCAATTATTGGCTTGATTCTTGTTTACAAATTAATAAGCGAATTTGGGCTTAAATTCTTGCTTCATAAAATTACAAGGCAAATATATTGGGGATTTTTTCTTTTCGCGATCTTCCCAGTTTATTTCTCGCTAAACAAAGCTCTAGAGTCAATGTGGTGGTCCGTTTTTGTTTATAACCAAAAATACTACCTGCCCTTCAGATTAGCTGAGAATGAATTCGAGAGAAAATTTGGAATGATAGGAAGAATTATTCAGCAGTTTTATTTTTTCATAGCGAGATCGTCTCAGGAATTATTTTCAGCATTGAGAGCCTTTATCTCTACTTTCATTCATATTCCAATGGCAATTTCCAATAATTCTTTTTCAGAATTGCCAAGTTATCTTCAAATAATGTTTTCAGAGTTTTTTCTTCATTTAGCAAATATTGAGGTAGCCATGCTCTTGCTTCTCTTGACAACCATTATGTTGCTACTCTGGAAAAAACCTGTTTTTACACTTCCAGCTATTTTATTATTAATATTCTTACGCTTTCGTAGTAATGAGCTGTTTCACATCGGTCCGTTTGTTGCTGGAATGGTTATATTTGCCTCAGTGCTCTTTTTCCAATTAAAAGAAAGGAAGGTCAAAATTGCTCTGATCTTTTTGTGCATCCCATTTTTAATTATTACCTCAAGCTCCTATGTCTCACATTTTCAACAAAAAAACCCAGTTGTGTCACAAGTTCAAGTTAATAATGCCAAAAATATCGCTGAGAATTCGCAAAAAGATGATTCATTACTGGTGATAGATGGAGATACTTATCTTTACTATTTGTCAGATAGGCTGCCAGCGACAAGATATTTTTATTACCTGCCCTGGTTTGTCCCATCTGAGAGAATAACATCAGAAGTTGCTAGAACAGTAAGCTTTAGAACAGCCGATACGATCTTCATGGAAAATGTTGGCGAGAATGACTATCGTTATCAGCTTGTCTCGTCTTTGGAATCGAATTATTCGGGAGTAGCCCCCAACGTTTGGAAGGTAAAGTAAAAGAAGAGAATTAATATGTGTGGAATTTTTGCTTATAGTGGCCCGAAAAGTAATGCTCCCGAAACGGTTTTTGAGGGTCTGAAAAGTCTTGAGTATCGTGGATACGACAGCTGGGGTGTGGTGACGCAGCCGGGAGAATCAAGCATTCAGCAAAAATCACTAGTTGTTAAGAAACGAATCGGAAAAATTGGTACCAACGATATAAATGAGCTGCCGCCTTCACACATCGCCGTAGGCCACACTCGCTGGGCAACGCATGGAAAAGTTACCGAGCTGAATGCTCATCCGCATCTGTCGTGCGATTGGAAAATAGCTATTGTTCATAACGGGATTATTGAGAACTTTGTAAAATTGCAGGCCGATCTACGCGCATCCGGCCATAAGTTTGTCTCAGAAACAGATTCGGAAGTTGTGGCTCATTTGCTAGAAGAAGAACGCAAAACTAATGATTTGCCTACATCACTCAGAAATGTCTTTTCTAAACTTGAGGGTCTCAACGCGGTCATAGCTATGGAGCTTAATAGTGAGTCTCTCGTTGCTACCACTAACGGTTCACCACTGGTTATTGGGATTGCGAAGGGTGAAATTTACATGGCTAGTGACCCCTCTGCCCTGCTTCCTTACACGACTGAGGTTATTTTCTTAGAGGATGGCGTCATGGCTATTTGGAGTGAAAATAAGTTGCAGTTCGCTTCTACGAAAACTGGAAAAAAGTTAGAGCCAACGTCACAGCAGATCACTTGGAAAGCCCAGTCGGCAGAAAAGGGAGCATTCGCTCATTTTATGTTGAAGGAAATGCACGAGCAACCAGCAATTATTCGTAGAATCGCAAAGAACGCCGAATCAAACTCTAACTCCGACTATAAAGAACTTGCCGATCGAATTAAAAAGGCACGGCATTGCTACCTAGTTGGCTGCGGATCATCATGGTTCATCGCCAGAATAGCTCAGTATGTTTTTGCTAAAATCGGAGTTTTAATCACCCCAATCGTTGGCAGCGAGTTTCTAGAAGCCGCGCCAGCTCTGAGCAAAGACGACTTTCTCATCGTTCTCTCACAGTCAGGCGAAACAATGGACAGTATTAAGCCAGTAAAATTGGCAAAAAAATCTGGGACAGGAATTGGAGCTTTGGTAAATGTGCCAGGATCAAGCATTTCGCGATTAGCTGATATTACTTTACTCATAGAAGCCGGACCAGAAAAAGCCGTGGCAACAACCAAAGCCTTCACGGCTACGCTTATGCATCTGCTTCTCGTCGCTAAAGAAATGGATGGAGAGTTGTTCTCGAAACTTGACTTCAACAAAGTCGCCTATGGTGTTGAGCGAGCCCTTTCTACTGCCAAGACTACCCAATTAGACAAGTTGGCAAAGAAATTTCAGAATGATGAGCACCTTTTCTGCCTAGGACGTGGAGTTTCGTTCCCAGTGGCGCAAGAAGCCGCTTTGAAAGTTAAAGAAGTATCTTATCTACACGCCGAGGGTTTGGCCGGAGGTGAGCTTAAACATGGGCCTCTGGCGCTTATTACCGATGGCACACCATGCATTGTTTTGGCCCCAAATGACGAAACATATGCCGACGCAATTTCTGGGGCGATGGAGATGAAAGCTCGCGGAGGCTATGTTATTGGAATTAGCCCGCAGACACATCAAGTTTTTGATGAGTTTATCGCAGTTGACGACCTAGGGTTGGGAACGATTTTCCTTGAGTTGGCTGTTGTCCAGTACTTTGGTTATGCTTTGGCAATAGCAAAGAATTTGGATCCCGATATGCCAAGGAATTTGGCGAAGAGTGTTACGGTTGGTTAAATGCCGACAGCCAGCTTTGGTTTTCCGGTATTGAGCTCAGTTTTGCTAATTCCAAAAAGATCAACGATTTTAAAAGAGTCTTCTTCTTTTTGAACTTTGATATAGCAAGTATTTTTAATTGAGCCATAAGGGAGTTGGTTGAGTGACTCAACAAAAGCGAAGTGGGCCAAAAGCGACAAGATCACATTTGCATGAGTCACCATGAGAATAGTCTTGTCTTTGTGAGTTTCGGAAATCTTTCTGAAAAAAGGAATAACTCTCTCAAGTACGTCTTCCAGGGACTCCATGTCATCGACCACTTTCCACTTCAGTTGATCTGCAAGTGGAGCCTGGTGATACTCGTCCAAGCTCTGACGATGTTCTTTCCATGCATCAGTACTCTTTAATCCTTCGAGGCGACCAAAGTGGCGCTCTCTAATTTCCGGAAATTCATTTATCTCCAGTCCTTTTGTGGAGGCAATATGCTCCGCAGTTTGTTTAGCTCTAGTTAGATCAGAAGCGAAGACGGCATCAATGGTTATGGAAGAAAGAAGTTCGGCAAGATCCTTTGCTTGCTGAATTCCCACCTCAGTCAGCGGAGGGTTAGTTCCGACAATGTCTTCATTTATATTCCCTTCTGATTGGCCGTGGCGGACGATGTAAAAAGTTGTTGGCATTAGTTGCTAAAACTTGACCTCTACCCTGTCGTCGCTGCCCTTATTTGTGGGATCAAGAATAAATATTTTACTTGGCACTATTTTAATAAGTCTTAACGCAGCGGAGCCAATATATAGATCTGGACTTAGATATTTTTTAATGTCTGAAGGCGTCTTGGCAAATCTTTTTTTATATATCGTTGTAGCTGCGTGAATTATTTCTTTTGGCTCGACTAGATACGCTTTTGCAGAAGCCTGAACGCCATTAATATCACCAGGTTTCTCAGTTGAGTTAAAAATAGTGAAAGCTACATCTGGATTCAACTCAATATTTTTTACATGAATTGTGTTCTTTGTAGATACACAGAAAAAATTATTATTCTCGTCTGCAGCATAAAAAAGAGCCGTGTTCCAAGGAACGCTATCTTTTAAAGTTGCGAGTGAGAGATAAAGATTCTCTGAGATGATTTTTTTGGCGATTTGGGAGGAGGTTTTTTTCATAACTATATTATCTTTTGTTCCCAAAATAGGAACGGTTGTCCCAACCGAGAGTTTTTAACCATTCCTATTTATACTCTAAAAAAGGCAAAAGTTGAGGGTGTATTTTTATCGTCTCTTAATCGCCATATCAACCAAAAAAACTTGGTTACTTCGCAGGAGTGGCATCGCATCTTGTGGGAAAAAACCATATTCGCTGACTTCTTTTGAGGCGACAAATTTTCCGCCAATTAAAACTCCTGTATAGCATAAATCGAGTCTGGCTGAATCTCTATCTGTTCGAGTCATCAGAGAATCATCCATGCTCACAACAAGCCCTGACTCTTCCATAATTTCTCGTTCCAGACCTTCTTTGGGATGCTCGTGAGCTTCCAGGTAGCCTCCAGGGAGGGACCAAGCATGTGATCGATAGCTGTGTTTAAAGAGTAAGATCTCGTTTTTATCGTTAAAAACAATTCCCGTCACGCCAACTAGAAATTTATCATGTAAGAGTCTCATGATAAAAAGTTGCGCTCCTTTGGGGAGCTTGAGACTTTTGTATATTTTTGAGAGGAGTGATTTCATAAAGCGTGCGGATCACTGACTTCTGGACCCGTGTGCTTTAATTTTTCATTTTCTATCTCGAGCTGATGAACTCTTTTTGTCAAAGAAAGTATTTCATCTTGACCAGTTTTTATTTCTTTACTCTTATCCCGCAGCTTAAAATAGGTTGAGATGCCGGTTAGTGATTGCATGACGTAAGACAAAATTAGACCTGTCAGCAATGAGCCAACAATAACATAGAAAAGAGGTACGTCAGAAATTGTATACTGACCAAAACTTAGCGATACTTGTTCCAAGTTATATCTAGAGATGTACGTCAATGCGGATCCCGCTAGCAAGAGGAAAATGATCTGTAACATGTTTAACCTCTTATTAGCCTGGCCACAGAGATAACGACCATGGCGCCGACGACAGCCACAGCGACGCTGTAGAAGTTAAAACCAGTGACTCCAGGCATTCCGAAGAATGGCATAAGGTATCCGGCAACAATCGACCCAACAATGCCCATGACAATATTTCCAAGCGCGCCTTGTCGAGCGTCTGTGTTCATAAACATTGAGGAGATCCATCCGACAATTGCTCCAAAAAGTATCCAAAGTAGTAGTCCCATAAGTGCCTTCTTTCTATTTATTCCTTGATTTTTTCAATCACTATTTTTTCTGGCAAATATTCAGTTAATGACTTCTCAACAAGTTGAGCCAAAGTCATATCTTCTATAATCGCTGCCGCTTTGGCATGCTTGATGACAGAAGGCTTGAGGAATAAGGTTAAGCGTTGTTTTGAAGTATTTGACATACTACACATAGTACCACCATTTGAATCAGTTGTATGTAAGGAACTTAGAAACTATCGGCTATTCAAAACCCTTGAATCTTTAGCATAACTATGCTAGTATAAAAATACTATGATAAGTATGACAGTTTCAAAAAATACTATTGGTTCAAATATCAAGAGTAGGAGAAAAAACCAAAATTTATCTCAAGAACAATTAGCCAGTAATGCAGGTATCAAGTATTCAAATTTAGTTAAAATTGAAAACTCTCTAATAAACAAGCCGTCAGTGCATACGATATATCGTATTGCAAAATCATTAGATACGACTGTCGAAAACCTTATCGAAGCGAAATAAGGAAGTCTGTGGGAAGAAAGAATAAAGAGAAAATGATTAGCAATGAAAATAAAGTAATAATGAAGATACACTCCGTCTTCCCTTTTGATTTATTCCCCAATTCGATTATTTTGAAAAAAAATAAGATAGATATTATTCATAGGCCATTTTTCTTTGCGAGAAATGTCTTCACTGTTTTTATTAGTGACATCAGAACAATAATCATTAGTAGCGGTCCGTTTTTTGCCACTTTGTCTTTTGAGTTAAAAGGCATGAACAATGATCAGAATCCCAACCCCACTCGTTTTTTAAGAAAAAAGGATGCAAGACAATTGAGAAAATTAGCGCTTAGTTTCTGTGAAGTCCAATCTATTCAAAGTCAAAAAAAGACTTCTAAGAAAGCGAAGTCAAATAATAATTAGAATAAAAAGTATATATTCCCGGTATTAAAATAGTAGAAAGGAAACCATGGACACAATGAATCCATACATAACAAAAGCTGAGGCAGAGCTAGAGAAGCTTTCGGCAGATTTTCAAAAGCTTGCTGCACAAGTAAAATCACAGGTTGCAGATGCAGAGATTGAAGTTAAGCATCAAGAGATGAAGAAAAAGCTCGAGCAATCATTGCAAGAAGCAAAGATGCAGATTGAAGCCGTGAAGACATCGACAGAGACTTCTTTTGAAGATTTCAAGAAGAAATATGAGGCAACGATGGAAAAAGTTCGATCTAGCTACGACCAATTAACTCAGTAAATGTTTTGGTTTTTAAGATTCATTTTTCATTTTCTAAGGTTCTAAGTCCCCCACACCTGTCTTTATTTTAGCAAACTTTGAACCTGATGTTCTGACTTGCGGAGGGGTGTGTACCAAGTTAGAACCTGTTTCATTTCTGCAAATGTTGATCTAATACCTTATCTCCCTTAATAATCTCACTTTTATCTTCTCCAGTCGGAACAAATCTAAAAACAATAAATCTCGCCAGACCATTGCTTGAGTTAATAAATGTGTGTGGTGTGTTCTCAATTTCAATTAAATCACCTTTCTTAACAAGCTGATTCTGTTTGATACTCGCTTTATTTAGCCAGTGAGCTTCTATCTCTCCCTCAATAATAAATAATGTTTCGGATATATTTGAATGGTGATGCCATAGTTGAACTACTCCTGGCTTAACCTCGTTGTAGTGAACTTCATATTCTGGGAATAAGTAGTAATCAACCGAAGTACCTTCTTCTTTATCAACATGGATTGCTTGGTTTTGGGAGATTATTTTCATACCTAATACTCCAACTTTTTAATAAATCTCGTCGCATTAGTCTCAAAACCATATTTGCTATAAAAATTATGCGCTCTGCTTAATTCATTATCTGATTCTAAGTTAACCTTGGTGACTTTTTTTGATTGACACCATGAAAAGAAGACGTCCATTAACATTTTTGCATTATCATGACCCCTGCTGTTTTTTTTGACAAAGAATTCTTCAACTTCAGCGCGTACCTCACCGCTGCGCAACATTGGGCAGAGATAGCCTGTAATGATTCCAACAATTTTCGAATCCGAGTCGGTCAGTAGCAGAATACAGTAGTCGGAATCGCTCAGTAGCTTCTCAAAGATCTCTGCTCCACCTTCACGGGCTGTTTGTGATTCAGCTGGTTTACCAGTGATTTGTTCAATGCAGTCTGATCTAAATTCGTCAAGCAACTCTAAAACTGCGCTTTTGTCAGATTCTGTTGCGCTTCTAACTTTCATGGTCTTTATCTTAGCATCTCTGAGCGAGAGGTGAGTTTCTGGTTGTGAGAGTATTTGCGGAGGTGAAGGGATTCGAACCCTTGGACCGAAAACGGTCACGCTTTCCAAGCGTGTGCAATTGACCACTATGCGACACCTCCAGAGTGCTTATTGTAGCATTAGTAATTGGCAAAATAAGGAATCCTAATGTAGGATTAATAATTCTCCTAAGTAAGGAGAGATATTTCAGGTCTATAGATGCAAAAAATTGCAGTTCTAACACCAAGTATTGATAGATACAAGGATCTTTTCAAAGACTTTTATTTCCCCGAAATTAGTTTTATTTTCATTGGCACGAGCTCGAAAACACCAGTTCTAGAAGAGATTTCTAGAGTTGAAAAAATATTAACTTCCAATCAAAAAGATATAGATCTTGTCTTCGGTATGTCTGACAGACCGAGTCTCATTGCAGCTTTAATAAATGAGAAGTTCGGCCTGAAGGCAACAAGCTCGTCATCCATCCTAAAGATTCAGGATAAATTGATTTTTCTTAATCTTTCCAAGGAGTGGAATATTCCAATTCCTGAGTTTGTCAGCGTCCCAGCTGATGGAGACGCTCCAGTTTTGCCATTTAGTTACCCAGCTTTTGCTAAGCCATCGCGCGGTTCTCTATCAAAAAATGCGGAAAGAATAGACTCAGAAGAGGAGCTCGTTTCTTATAAGAAGAGTTTGCGAGACAATCAAATCATAATTATCCAGCCTTATATCTCGTCAGATCAATTTACAGCTGACTTTTGTGTATTGGACGGAAATATCAAGCTAGTGGCTATAACAAAGACTATTTACAATTCATCAAAGACGAGTTTCTACGAATTTGTTACTCCAGTTGAAGATGAGGACATGGCTCGAAAGGTGCAAAAAATCGCCGAATCGATTGTTAGCATGACCGGAATAGATAGAGCTTGTATAAATATTGAGTTTTTCTTAATGGATGATGGAAAAATTATCGTTATTGAATGTAACTCTCGTCCCTCGGCTCAATTTATCCAAATAATTAATTATGCAAAGAATATTAGCTACCTTAACTTGATTATTGAGACCTCACTTGGGAGGACTTGCGGAATGGCTCAGGGCAAAAGTAATCGAGAGGCTAGAATTCGAGTTTTTAGAAGAGATGAGGACGCCCTTGTATTAAAGGCGCCAAACGTTGAGAAAATTTTGAATTTAAAGAAGAAATATAATCTCCTGGACTTGGTTGTTTTGGCGAAAGAAGGTAAAAAACTTTCAGAGCAATCGCAAGATGCTTACACTTTTAGATATGGCTACGTGTCATTTGCAGGATCAGAAAGAGACCTCGATCTTATCTGGGAAGATCTGTGCTCAGACCTTGGGATAATATTTTCGTAATTTCCAGCTTAGTTAAACAAAGATAGGTACTCTTCATAACCCTCTTCAGCAAGTTTCTCTTTGGGAACAAATCTCAAGGCCGCGGAGTTTATGCAGTATCTCTCCCCTGTTGGCTCGACGCCCATACTTCCGTCAGTTGGTCCGTCTGGGAAGACGTGACCAAGGTGAGAGTTCGCCGTGGCACTTCTAATTTCGGTTCGCTCTGAGAACAGATTTTTATCAACTTTTTCAATTACACTCTTCTTATCAATTGGTTTTACAAAACTAGGCCAACCCGAATTTGAATCATATTTGTCAGTAGAGCTAAATAAGGGTTCGCCAGAGACAACGTCGACATAAATTCCGTCTTCCTTATTATCCCAATATTCATTCTTAAATGCTGGCTCAGTCGCCTCCTCTTGGGTGACTTTATACTGCATCTCGGTTAGTTTCGATTTTAAAATTGTCTGTCCCATATCTTCGTTCTCCTGATTAAGTTTTGTTTTTACTAAGATACTGGCAAAAATGAGAACGGCGATGGAACCTATGATTAGTGCTAATTTTGGGAAGTTGGTTGTCATTCAGATGATCTCTCCAGATCAGGAGCATTGTATCCTAATTCTTTAAAATCTCCCACTATATTCTTTAGAAAAAACTTGTAAAATTACCTTTCATACTGAGCTTAGAGAGAAATTGCTGAGCTTGGCAACTAATGAATCAAAACATTAAAACCCTTCTCATAGTTAACACAGGTTACGACCATAAAAGATTTATTTTCAAGCAGTTGAAGCGCAGAAAAGATCTCAGAATTGTTGTTCTAAACAAGGAAATCAATTGGGCCGCTCAATATGTGGATGAATGGATAATTGCAGACACATTTTCACATAGATTAGCTGTTGAAGCTGTGGTTAAGTATTCCCATAAAAATCGCATCGATGGAGTGATAACTTTCTGGGAGGATGACGTTCTTTTGACTTCCAAGATAGTAGATGAGCTTCATCTAACTGGCATTCCTCATCAGATCGCAATTAACTTGAGAAATAAGTTCAAGATGCGTGAATTTTGTGAAAGCATTGGTGTTGCGACGCCCAAACACACTTTGGTTAATTCTGAGGATGAATTGAAAGTAGCAGTGGAAAATTTTAAATTTCCAGTTGTGATTAAGCCAACCCTTGGTAGCATGAGCTCATACGTTGTTAAGGCGGAAGATTCTGATGAGGTGTTCCAAATCTGGAAGTATATAAGGCAGAATATTAATGTTCAGACGGAGTCTTCTCTGCATGACGGAATTCAGCTTTTGATGGAGGAGTTTATAGAGGGGGATGAGGTGGATGTTGATCTACTTATCCAAAATGGAAAGACCAAGTTTTGGTCAATTACAGACAATCTTTCGACTCAAGAGCCATACTTCATTGAATCTGGGATGATTTGCCCGTCCAATCTTCCAGACAGCCAACAAAAAGAGCTTCTTAGTATTGCTGAAAATGTTTTAGAGAGAGCTGGGGTTAGAGACGGCTGTATTCACTTTGAGGCTAAGTACTCTAAGACAGGTCCGGTTCCTATTGAAGTCAATTTGAGAATGGGTGGAGATGAAGTTTACTGGTTGCCGAAACAAGTTTGGCATGTAGACATGATCGACTCTGCCGTAAAAATCGCTCTGGGTGAGTATTTTCCCACAATTGTTAAGCCACAAGAACCGTTTTCATATATGGCTAGTACTAATTTTGTTTCTGAAAGATCAGCGATTTTGTCAAGTTATTCGGTGCCTGAATCTTGGCCCAAAGAGCTCAGAGTTGATCAATATTATTTTTATAAAGAAGTTGGCGATTCTGTTCTAGCGCCACCCGATGGCTTTGAGTATCTCGGTTGGATGACTGCCATGGGAGACAATCCAATTGATGCAAGTGAAAATTTAGAAGAGGCCAAGAAGCTAGTCCAGTTCGAAGTTATTCCATTTTCTAGTCTATCAGTCATTGGCAAGACAAAACGTTCGAGCAGATTTAAGTCAGCTAAAGTTTCACAGCAGTCGATCATGGGTGAGGCAAGATTGATAAAGCTCCGCGCATCTTCGAAGAAAAAACAAAGACAGCTGAATATTGGAATTGCTTGTAATAGAGTCGTCAACGGCGGAGACTCTGTGGAGAGTGAGATTGGAGCTGTTGGAACAACAATTGAGCAAACTCTAAATGAGATCGGCTACAAGACAACTTATGTAGACTTTAATAATCTTCCAGAAGCTATTTCTGTTCTACAGACACAGCCAATAGATTTAGTTTTTAATGTTGGTGAAAGAATAAATGGCTCAAGCTTATTGGAGCCACATATTGCTAGCATTTTGGATGCGATGCAGATTCCTTATACAGGTTCAAACCCCTTTACTTTAGGGTTTTGTATTGACAAAATTCGAGTTAAGAAGTTACTTACTTATCATCAAATTCCCACTGCTAAATGGGACTACATGTATGAAATGACAGACAAGCTTCGAACTGATTTTGTTTATCCTTTGATAGTAAAGCCAGGAAACTCTGACGACTCAATAGGGATAACTCAAGAATCAGTGGTGACTAATGAAAAAGAACTAAAGAGACAGCTTGAGTATATGTTGCATGAGCTCAAGAGGCCTGCTCTAATAGAGGAATACTTGCCGGGAGATGAATACGCAGTGTCAATTCTTGGAAATGAGAATGACGATTTGAGAGTCTTGCCTTTAGATAGAACCATATATGACAAATTCTCCCGGGATAGATGGCACATTTTAACGTTTGAAGATAAGTATGGAGAAGATATAAATCTTGATAACGATCCTACTTTGATAGTTGAGAGACCACCAAAAAATGTTAGTTCTAAGCTTATCAAGCTAATTTCTGAAATTTCTCTTGATACGTTTCTAATTCTTGGGGCCCATGATTATGGTCGAGTTGACGTTAAGTTAGACCAGTCGGGAAATCCTCACGTTTTAGAATTAAATCCCAATCCATCAATTAACAGAGGTCGTTGCGTGCCAGAAGTGGCTGAGATTGACGGCCTGAGCTATCCAGATTTTCTTGAAAAAATAATTTCTTTGGCTATTAATCGATATCGAGACGAGCGCCCATATGCTCATCTACAGCCCGTTATTAAGTAGGGCTTTGGGTCGCTAGAATCCCCTACTTCCTAAACTCTCTGTGAAGAACGCCCCCAACTACAAATAAGGTAAGGCCAAGAAGTCCTGTGGCCCAGATTCCCATTCTTGTAGAGAGTAAGTGCCAGGCGAAATTTCCGATTAGAACTGTGCCGATGGCGAAACTTATAATTGAAAAAGCTGTTTTTCTTTTAATGACTAACTCACGCAACTCTGGTTCAAACTTTTTGTTCTGAGCTCTAACCTTCTGACTGAAAGTTTTTTTTGTATAGAATATCGAGAAGGGCTTGCTGAATCTGAACATTAGTTACTAAGTCTTTATTTTTACCTTATTAGTATACTATCAGTTACTACTTGAGAATATATGAAATTGAAAAATGTTGCTTTATTTTTTTCACTGCTTCTCATCATCTCAGCCACATCTCTGTTTTTAATGTCTCGATTCGGTATTTTTGAAGCTGAGAAGCGGTATCCAGTTCAGATCGCCGAGACATCAGTTCCTGAATTAGTTGATGAAGTCCAAGAAGAAGAAAAGTTGGATCCTCTAAAAATTATTTTCGTAGGCGACATGCAGTTTGACCGCGACATACGCGTTTTAGCGGATAGAAGTCCGGATGGTTATGAAGCAGTCTTGGGACTTGAGTTGCAAAATTATTTGTCTGCCGCTGATATAGTGGTTGGCAATCTCGAGGGTCCGATCACAGATAATGAGTCTTTGTCGGTTGGTAGTGAGGTTGGTTCTACCAGAAACTATATTTTTACTTTCTCTCCTGAAATTATTCCTATCCTTAAAAAACATCATTTGGTGACGAATCTAGGAAATAATCACATAAATAATTTTGGTGAAGATGGTTTTAAGCAGACAGTTGATTTCTTAGATGGAGCTGGAATTGATTGGTTTGGTCAAGTGCCCTATTTTAAAGAAGAAAAGCAGTCACAGGTTTTTGTTTATAAAAATGAAAACATTTCCGTTGCATTTGTTAACTACAATCAGTTTTTAGGTCCTGGGCTGAATGCCGCTCTTGAAGATATTCGTTTATGGAAAACTCAGGCTGACTTGGTGTTCGTCTATACCCACTGGGGATTGGAGTATGAAACTGAAGCCAACGCTGTCATCCAAGCTCAGACTCAGAAAATGATGGTTGCCGGAGCAGACCTTATTATTGGATCACATCCTCACGTCATTCAACAGACCGAGAGCTTTGAGGGAAAACAGGTCTATTACAGTCTTGGTAATTTTATTTTCGATCAGTATTTTAGTGAGGAAGTTCAGACGGGATTAGTAGTTGAGGCTACAATTGATCCTATTTCAAAAGAGATTGTTTTGGACGAGAAGGAGGTGAAAATGTCCAGAGGGGTGACGACTTTAAAGTGATTTTTGATTTTTGGCGGAAGCGGCGGGATTCGAACCCGCGAACCGAAAAACGGTCAGATTTAGCAAACCTGTGCAATTGGCCACTATGCGACGCTTCCTAGTTGCTACTTGGGATTATACCAGCTATGTCTTGACTGTAGGGCCAGTGAGTTGCCAGTTGGTTATTTTTTCATTTTCATTGAGAATGGCGGCCGCGAAAAATGGCCACGGTCCTTCAGTAATTTGATCCCAACAATAATTTAAGTCATCAACAAGTTCATATCCGCTAGTCAAAACTTCGTCCTTATGAAGCCACATCAGGGAGCCCTCATCATTCTCTAATCCAAGGGGAACGTCCTTTGATTTCACTTCGATGACGAAAAAACACATTATCCAGTCTTCCAAATAACCCTCTTCAAGAGAAACAACGGCGGCTAAATGACAATCTTTAGGAGTTATGGCGTATCCGGTTTCTTCCTGGGTTTCTCTAATGGCGCAAGTGAGAAAGTTTTCTCCTAGCTCTAGCTTTCCACCGATGCCGTTTAGGCGACCGACATCAACGGAGTTGCCCTTTTTTGTTCTATGGATAAAAAGGTAATCTTCACCGTGGTGCAGAAAACAAGTTACTGATTTTTTTGTGATTCTCGGCATAATTATTCCCCAAATAGTACCACGAAGTAGCCATCCTGGTGCCTGACGCAGCTGGCAGTAAATTTGGGGTCTAGCTGTGCCTCCCTATGCCCCATGGTAGAGGAATCAAAACACCATTCGATAAGAGCCGTTCCTGTTTCAGCTACGAACGAATCCCCCGTTGTCATATTTTTACAGTTTTGATATGCCAGATTTTCGCCTATTCTTCCTCCTGGATACTGCTTGATGGCCTCAGGTAAGTTCTCAAGATTTTCAAAATCTTTTTTAAAACCTTCATGATGATCAAGACCGCCAAAGGCGACTTGGTCCTGGACTCTCTTTTCGGCATACTGGCACAACATGGGGTGCTCGATAAGTTGAGGAATGCCGTGGTCGTGACGATAGCGATTCAGAGCCTCTAGAACTTCGTTATCAGAAATGGGAGGAAAATTATATTCTGTACTCTGTGGAGCTAATGCCACTTTTTTCTTTGGTTCAGAAGCGAGCACAATAACGATAATGCCACTTTTGTCTGGATCATCCAGTTCATGAGTGCTAATGCCGATTAGCTTGTCCGCTGATGATTCCAGAAGCTCCCTTTGCCGATCATTGCTTAGCATGGCGTTAAAAGCAGCAAGATTTTCAAGAGGTCCAACGACGCTCAGATGCTTCACCTCGGGATAAAGGTAGCTGTTTTCCTTTACGGCTTTAGAGATGATATCTTCAAACTTAATTGAGTCATAGTTACTAACATTGGTAGCAATTTCATCTGTGATAATATCTGCAATGTTCACAAGGTCGGAGTTAAGATTGAGCGCTTCCAAATTTAATTCGGCTCGATGCGACTGAATCATAGTAAGGAGCTCTGAATCAGAAAGGTGGGGCTCGTACGCGGGGGTCGCTAGAAGCTTGGTAATTGCTGTTTTACCATCTCCGCTAACCTGAGGCTGAGTTTTTATTGGTAGCATTTTTGCTACATTTAATACAACTGGGGAAATCAGTTTGGGAATTGGAGATTCGGTTTCTATAAAAAAATAGGTTCCGAGAACGGTGAGAACACCCAATAGCATGGCCAGCATCCACAAGCGCCAGTTTAGTTTTGCGTTCATCCATCCTATTGTACCCGTGATTTTCGATTGTGTATAATAAGCCCGAATAAAACAAGAATATGAAACAAATTGCTTTAATTGCTTTAGTCATTACTTTGTTAATTTCGCTTTTCAGCTCCCAGACCGGGTCTGAACTCTCGAGCAATACGGTAGCCATCGCCCTGATGATTTTACTTCTGGTTCTTTTTTCCGAGCTCGGAGAGTTTAATTTTTGGGGTATTTCTGGTAAGAAAAAAGATCCAGATATAAAAAAACTTAATAAGGCCAAAGTTATTAGTGCAGACACAGCCGATCGACCCTCAACTTATAAACTAAATAAGGCTCAAACAGAGGATGTGCCAGACAACAATGAAAATATTTCAGAAAATATCCTAGCTCTTTCTTTTGAAATAGAGCGCCAGCTACGCGTGCTTCTACGTGGGTTAAGTCATGGAAAGATTGAAGGCGATTTATCTCCGACCACGGTCTTGAATGAACTCAGAGACCAGAAACTACTCACTGCTCAGGCAGTGACTGCGATTAAGACCATACGAGAAGTCAAAAACTTATTGGTTCATGGTAGAGGAAATGAGCTCACTGAAAAAACTCTTGCCGAAAGTTATGAGTTGGCTCGGAATATTTATGAACAGCTCAAGAATTGGCTTAACAAAGTTAGTTAAGCGTAGTGGCTAAGAGCTGAAGAAGCTAAAAGTTTTTCTAGGTTTAGAATACTGACTTTTCCACTTGAGTAATAAACGATATCTTCTTTTTTAAGCTTCATCATTTCTGCGCTCACGGTTTCGCGAGATAAACCAGCCATCATGCCAATTTTTTTGTGAGTTAGGGGAAAATTAATCGCAATCTCTTTAGAGTCTTCGTCTGTTTTTCCAAATTTCGATGCCATCAAAAATAAAATTGCAGCAATTTTTTGCTTAGCTCCTCCAAAAACCAATGATTCCATTCTTAGCATGCACTGTGTAGTCGCCTTGGCGAAATTGGTGAAGAAATAAGTGAGTATTTCTTGATCATTTAGAACCAAATTCAATGTCTCCTCAGCTGGGGCTAATTTAACTACAACGTCTGTAAGGGCGATAAAATCATGCGCACAGTGTTTATTTTCCATGTAGGTGGTCATGGTGATAATGGCGCCCTCTTCATAAATCGCAAAAACAAACTCTTCTCCATCTGGGGTAGTGCCTCTTTGTTCTATGTATCCAGATACAATTAGGTACAGATGTGTTATTTCATCACCCGCTCGCATAATAGTCTCCTGAGGCTTGAAGCGAATCTCGCGCTTGTCAGCAAAAAGAGATTGTAATTTGGTTCTTGCAGAATTCATAAATTTATTCTAACAGATTCGTTAGATACATAACTCATGCATACTTGTGATGGCTATGACAACTTATTTGTCTTTATGATTACTGACTAATTTAAGAGTCTGAATTAGATTGCTCCAGTTAAGTAAAAATGAATGACGAGCACGCACTTACAGACTTAAATCCTTATAGCGAGCTGGGAATTAAAGAAATATCAAAAATTCTGAAGGAACACAAGCAGTTTCTTTGGTTGAACCCAAATACCTCCCACCTCTCTTTGCGGAACCCCTTTGATGAAATTGATGAAGAAGTTGAAGAGGAAGATTAGTTACGCTTAAATGAATTATTAAAAAAGACTTATCTATTTGTTGTCTAATGCTATAGAATCAAGGAGTGAATTTTTTAGGTCAGAAAGTTTCGGCACTCCAGACTTTCTTAGTGTTAATTTTAGTACTTTGCATTGGTCTTCTTTCAAACCATTTGTGGCATGGAGACGTGCTTATACACACTGATGTGGCTCGAGATTTACTATTGATAAGAGAAATGGTGGAAACAAAGCAGCTTTCCTTAATTGGTCCAAGGTCTAGTGTGCCCGGAATTTTTCATGGACCTTTGTGGTATTTTATAAGTCTTATTCCTTTTGTTATCGTTGGTGGTGATCCAGTGTTAATGGGATGGTTTTGGTGGTTAATAGGCGTTGCTTCGGTCGGCATATTTTGGTTTGTTATTCAAAAGGCTACTAAAAATACTACTGTCAGCTTACTAGCCGCAATTTGTTTTGCACTCATTGAGATTCCTACTTCAGCTGGACCAACAAATACCTACCTTGCTAATTTGCTTGCTTTTGTACCATTTTACTTCTGGTGGCAGTGGTACAAGAATCCAAGTCAGATACTTTCAATTTTAGGTTGGTTGACAATTGGATTGCTTGTCCAATTCCAGATGGCTTTTGCAGTGCCATTAGCTCTTCTTTGGTTACCAATTTTTATAGTGAAGAGTTACAAAGACAAACAACTTAAAAATATTTACACTGTATTATTTTTTGTTTTACCATTAGCAACATTCTTTCTCTTTGATCTTAGACATGATTGGCTACAGGTGAGATCTCTTCTTACTTATATGCAAACTAACTCAGTTTCAAATCAAACATTCGGATTGAAAATTATTGAGAGGGCTCGTCAGGCATTCTTGGCAGGAGGTAATGTTTTTCATATTGCTCCTTGGTTGAATGTTGCTGCGTTAATTTTCTTTGTTATAACGGTCTTTAAAAGTCAAAACAAGTCTGTTAAGTTAGAATGGCTCATGTTGGGCTATATATATTTTGGTTGGTGGATTGTAACCTTGGTATTTTCTGGAACGATATGGAGTTTTTATTATGATCCATTCATAACTATTTTTCTTCTTGTGATTTCAATCACCGCAAGTCATTCGAAACATGCCAAGTTGTTGTTCTTTTTCTTATGTGCTTGGCTTTTATTTAAATTCTCTGGTAATTTTAGTTACAAAGTTGACAGTTTTAACAGCTCTTCATGGGTGCTACTTTCAAGTATTGCAAGAGAAGCCCTTTCTGAGGCTGACACTGGCTATTTTTTGTACTCGCAAGACCAATTTGCCTATCCACTAAAATATGCATTTACATTTTATCAGCAGGAGCATCCAAAAATTAATGCTAGCGCTTACATGAAAAAACCACTGACTGTTCTAGTTAAGTCAGCTGACGATCCTCAAAATCCGTGGTCAACGTCAGGTTATTGGCAAACCGATAGGCTTGGAATTAGAACTGAGCCTGATGAAATTATAGATTATCCGCATGGCTACGTACTAGAAAAATATCACCTAGATCAAAAGACCATGTCTGAACCAGTAGATCCAAACTTGGTAACTGATTTGCATTTTAGATAATTACTTGAATTTTCGTATGAAAAATAAGCAAATAAAAATACATGCTTCTCTGATGATGCTTGTAATCATTGCAATCCTTTTTCGATATTGGTTGGTATCTGACAATCACATCTATTTTTGGTACGACCAGGCAAGAGACGCTCTCGTATCCCAGCAAATGATCTTTGACAAAGACATAAAAATACAGGGCCCATCGGCTAGTGGAACAAATGACACCATATATCATGGAGTTTTGTACTATTATATTTTGGGTCCTCTTTATGTTTTGTTTAATGGAGACCCATATTTTGTAGCTATAGCCTTTGGGACGATCAATTCTTTTGGTGTAGTTCTTATTTATTATTTGTCAAAATTAGTTTTTGCAAACAATCGGGCCGCGTTAATTGCAGCAGGTGTTTTAGCAATTAGTTTTGAGAACTCTGAGTACTCAACCTGGCTCTCCAATCCGATGATGGGACTAATTCCCGTTTTAATTTTCTTTATAAGCGTTTGGAAGGTATTTTATGAAGAGACAGATACCCGCTCGGTTTTTCCAGTTGTTTTAATGGGAATTTCTCTGGGAGTTATTGAGCAAAGTGCTTTCTATTCAGTATATTTCTTCGGCGTCATTTTATTGGGCATTATCTATGCATCACTAAGAAGAAAGAAGTCGATCTTCACTATTCTTAATTTAAAGGAATTGGCAGCCTTTATTTTTAGTTTTGGATTTGTTATTAGTAGTATGATTGTGAATCAATTATTACTTTACAAGGCAGGAATTTTTAATTCATCCAGCTTGGGAGAAGCTTTCGGAAGCTCGTCGGTATTGTTGAACCCACGCCTACTTGGCGATTTGTTCAGTACTTATTTTATCAAAATTGGTGAAACCCTAGCTCCAACAATGACTAAGGTTGGGTTAATCTTGTCGTTAATGATAATTTATGCGTTGTGCAAGAAAGCCTCTAAGCCTCAGCGTTGGTTCTTATTAAGCTGGATTTTTGCTCCGCTCTGGTTATTTGTGTTTCACTTTCGAAGTAGCCCCCATATGTTGCTTGGAATTGAGTATGTCTTGATAATCTCGCTCGCATTTCTGATAGAGTATCTTTTTCAAAATAAAAACAAGATAATGACGATAGTTGGGGCGATAGTTTTACTTTTGTATGGCTATCAGCAGTTTTCCGCAGTGAACCATATACGTTTTCAACAGACAAGTATTTTTACTTTTCAAAAAGGAGTAGTCTTAAAAAATTCGCTAAGTTTAATAGATAGATCATACCAATTGTCCGAGGGTGAGCCTTTTTCTATCTCTATTTGGGGGAGTCCGTACGAGTACTATATTTCATGGGCATATCTTTACGATTGGCATGGTAAAAAAGCATATGGATATGTGCCTTCATATTATGGAACAAGTCAGGTTGGCAAGTATGGTCCAGAATTATTAGAGCAAGTGGATAGTCCAGAGTCAAGGCACTTCTTAATTGAGGAGCCAGAGATTGTTTTGTTGGGTAATATTAAAGAAAACTTTTTGGGAAAACAGAATAGCCATACAGTGACTAAAACTACTGATATGACTAACTTAGAAGGTTTTGAGATGCATGGTGAATATAGACTACAGCCTAGAGTAAAAAAGACAGTTGATTAACTTTGTCCGATATTGGCGGAG
>Ga0100378_1000475_pt1 | contig 44055 bp, 41 predicted proteins | sample CryGeymeta201502_FD_81535 | JGI IMG/M metagenome (GOLD analysis project Ga0100378, IMG submission 81535) | Groundwater microbial communities from Crystal Geyser aquifers in Utah, USA - Crystal Geyser metaG 2015-02 | ecosystem: Environmental > Aquatic > Deep subsurface > Groundwater | place: USA... | reverse complement strand
GGGGTATCCAATAATCAGTTTTAAACAGCGGCATTTTAAAAAAGAGATGATTTTAATGCTGGTTCGTTGGTATGTGGCTTACCCAATGAGCTATCGTGACATTGAGGAGCTGGCTGCCGAGCACAATTTAAAAGTTGATCACTCAACCATCAATCGCTGGGTCATTGATTATGCGCCGCAGTTGGAGGAATCTTTTCGCAATTGGGTTTATCTGTATCGAGCCGTTGACAAGGAAGGCCAGACGATTGATTTCATGTTATCAGAAAAGCGCGATGAACCGGCTGCGCGGGCCTTTTTCAACAAAGCAATCAATTCGAATGGCTTGCAGCATAAGTTTGTCCAAAATAAGTCCGACCATCGCTCGTGAAATCATTTGCGACACAACCAAACACAGCGCCTTGAATAACCATCCAAAAGACACTAAACTTTGAATTAGTCGCGACCAATTCAAAACAAGCTCATGATTAGACGATTTTATGAAAAAATAATACAACATCATATCGATGCATATTCTCAGATGATTTTTATCTCTGGATCGCGTCAAGTAGGCAAAACCACCATCGCTAAAACCTTTCAAACCAGCGAATATAGCTACTTAAATTGGGATAATATTATTCATCGAAAAATCATCTTAGGTGATATTTTTAACTACATAGAAAGCAAGTTATTAAGCACGTTAACCAAAACAAAGCCCTGCATTATCTTGGATGAAATTCATAAATTTAAACATTGGAAAAATTTAATTAAAGGAATTTATGACCAACACAAAGAAAAACTAACAATAATTGTTACGGGCTCAGCAAAACTTGATGTCTATAACAAAGGAGGTGATAGTTTGATGGGGCGATATTTTAATTATCAAATTTTTCCCCTATCTGTGTATGAATTATTACAACGCCCCTATCAAAAAAATTTAATTCACCCACCAAGCGAATTAAATCAGAAAGCTTGGCAAACATTAATCCAACGAGGCGGATATCCCGAGCCCTATCTAAAAAATGACGATGAATTTACAACGCTCTGGCAAACGTCGCGACGCTCACAACTATTTAGAGAGGAAATAAGAGACTATGCAAACATTCAAAACATCGATCAATTAGAGTTATTAGGGCAGCTTATAACACATCAAACCGGTAGCCAAACCAATTACTCGAATTTAGCAACAAAAATCAGGGTATCCGAAACAACCGTGAGGAGTTGGTTTACATTATTAGACAACACTTACTTCTGCTTTAATATTTACCCTTGGACTAAAAATATTCATCGTTCGATTTTAAAAGCTCCCAAAACTTACTTATATGATTGGTCACTGTGTGCCGATAAAGGCGCGATGGTAGAAAACTTAATAGCATTACATTTATTAAAAGCCATCTCTTTTTGGAACAATACAGGTCAAGGTGAGTTTGGTTTGTTTTATTTGAGAAACAAAGATAAACGTGAAGTTGATTTTTTAGTAACGAAACACAATCAACCTTGGTTTTTAGCCGAAGTGAAATCCAGTGCAAAGCAACCCCTCAGCGATAATCTAAGATTTTTTCAAGAGCAATTAAATGCACCCCATGCCTTCCAACTCGCTTTGGATATGGACTACATCGATATGAATTTATTTACGTTAGATAAAATACATATTGTACCCATCAAAACCTTTCTATCGCAATTAATATAAACTCCGCCCGCCATCCACGCCCGTATTTTATCCTTTGGGAAAATTGAACAAGGTGTTGCGACGCTTTTATAAAAAATATTGAACTTAACGTATTTTCATGACAATATAGAACCACAACTTCTATATTGTCAAACAAAATGCGCTATGACGTCTTCAGATGACTTTCAACGAACCATTGAGCCCGCATTACAAGAATTAATGGATAGCTTTCCCATTATTTGTCTTACGGGTCCACGACAGTCGGGAAAAACCACGCTTGCAAAATATTACTGCCCTGAAAAAATGTATTTCAACTTAGAAGATCCTAGCTTGAGAGCCCAGCTTATCGATGATCCAAAAGGGCTACTTATGTCGCTAGGAAAAGATGGAGCTATTTTTGACGCGGTACAACATTTTCCAGAACTATTATCTTATTTGCAGGTCGAGACCGACAAAAACCCAATAAAAGGACGTTTTATTATTACAGGAAGCTATAATCTTGCGCTCATAGAATCCATGACACAGTCGCTTGCAGGGCGTGTCGGTTTACTTGAACTACTCCCTATGAGCACACAAGAACTAGAACAAGCTAACATCACCCTATCTACGGATGAATTGATATACTATGGGGGGTTGCCTCGCATCTTTCGTGATAACATTAACCCCACGCTTGTTTACAAAAATTATGTTAAAACTTATCTTGAACGTGATATGCGACAACTTATTCAAATTAAAGATCTGACCCAATTTCAACGTTTCATGCAATTGATGGCGGCAAGAATTGGCTCTGAATTTGTCGCAAGTCACCTTGGAAATGAATTGGGTGTGTCCTATCACACCATTCAGTCGTGGCTCTCTGTTTTAGAGGCGTCCTACGTTATTTTTCGTCTTCAGCCTTATTATGAGAATTTTGGTAAACGAGCCATAAAATCACCGAAACTTTATTTTACAGATGTAGGTCTCGCCAGTTACTTATTGGGTATTGAAAACACACATCAACTCAGCCGCGATCCTCTAAAAGGTAACTTGTTCGAAAATCTCGTTGTTTTAGATTTACATAAAGCACGGCTTAATCAAGGAAAAGAAGCACGATTTTACTACTATCGAGATCAAGGCCAACACGAAATTGATATCATTTGGCAGCAAGGCCGCGACTTAATTCCCATTGAAATAAAATACGGCCAAACGTTCCATGCTAATTTTACAAAAAACCTCGCTTACCTTAAAAAAATCGCAGCCGATCGCGTACCACATGGTTATGTAGTTTATACAGGTGAAACACAAGCATCATCGTCCACCTGGCGTATATTAAACTACCGTCATAGCGATCGCATTGTAATCAATTAGAGACTTAATCATGCCCCATGAACGTGTTCAGAGATTAAGCCACACTCCGCCCACCATCCACGCGTAGTGTTTGGCCGGTTATAAACGCGTTTAAAACCAAACTCAACACCGCCTCGGCAATCCACTTCGGCTCACCCTGTTTTTTTAATAAGGTTTTTGAAATAATCTTCGCCTGCATTTCAGGACTTAATGCATTCTCACCTTCAGGCCATACAATCGCTCCAGGAGCCACCGCATTCACACGTATGTTTGGCGCATATTCCCGTGCCAACGCCTCTGTTTGCATTTTAAGAGCCGCTTTTGTTTGTGAATACACAGCATAATCAGACAAAGGCTTTTCAGCATGAATATCCGTAAGATTAATAATTGAGCCGTTATGCTGAGCCAAGCTTGCATAGGCTGCCTCACTTAGCCACAACGGCGCTTTCACGTTGGTTATCCAAAGCTTATCGCACACGGCTTCATCAATACACCCCACAGGCGTTTTAATAAAACATGAGGCATTATTGACTAAAACATCTAAACGCCCTTGCCAATCAATCACTTGTTTGATTAAGGCTGATGCCTGATTTTTTAAGCTTAAATCAGCCACTAAAACACACGCGCTATTTGAGCGTGCATGATTTAATTTTATAGATAACGCCTCAGCTTCTTGTCTGGACTGATGGCAATGAATGACTACGTTAAAACCGGATTGATGCAGGCATTTTGCAATGGCCGCCCCAATACGTCGAGCAGCTCCAGTCACCAACACCACCCGAACATCTTGTGTCCTGTCTCGATTCACGGTATTGTCCTCTTTTTAGTCATCATTATTATGGGATGGTAGGTAGTATGAGCCCCCTCGACCATTTACGTCAGTACATCAACCAACACGGTTCCATACCGTTTGTTGATTTTATGCAACAAGCCCTTTATGCGCCTATTTGGGGTTATTATACACGACAGCGCTCCCCACTCGGAGCCTCGGGCGATTTCATCACAGCCCCCGAACTCACGCCTTTGTTCGGCCATACGCTCGCACAGCAATGCGAACAAGTGTTACGGCATTTAAATCAACCCATTGTATTCGAATTTGGGGCGGGCTCTGGCCAATTATGCATTGATATCTTAACACGACTTGAGCACTTGGGCGCTCTGCCTCATGCCTATCATATTCTTGAAGTCAGTACGTCGTTACAAGCCCGACAAAAAGATCATATTCAAACTAAAATTCCGCACTTAGCTGATCGCGTCCAATGGTTATCGGCATGGCCTGAGCACGCATTTGAGGGCGTTGTGATTGCCAACGAGGTGCTAGACGCGATGCCCGTGCATCGTTTTTTAAAAACTGAGCAAGGCTTATTTGAAAGCATGATTGCGCTTGATAAAAATAACGAACTTATAGAAAACTTTGTGCCGTGCACCCATACGTACTTAAACAATCATGTTGAACGTGTACTCAAACATGACACCGTACCGTATGCATCGGAGGCTAATTTATTAATCGATGGCTGGATTGAAGCCTGCCATGCCATGCTCAAGCGAGGTGCAGTTTTGCTGATAGATTATGGCTTTCCTGAACATGAGTATTATCATCCCTCACGCGCTCAAGGTACGCTGATGTGCCATTACCAGCACAAGGCCCATCCAAACCCCTTATTGCACCCCGGTGAAGAAGACATCACCGCGCATGTTGATTTTACCCACGTTGCCGACGCCGCACTCAACGCAGGGTTTGAGGTGTCAGGGTATACCAATCAAGCCTCTTTCTTACTCGCGAACGGTTTGCTAAGCTTACTGCAAGAACATGCGCAGGATAAGCTAGATGGTCTAGACCAAATCAAACAGCAAGAAGCCGTAAAAAAACTGCTGCAACCCCATGAAATGGGTGAATTATTTAAAGTGATTGCACTCACCAAACAACTTGATTTTAGCCTAACCGGTTTTCAATTACACGACAAACGAGCGAGCTTATGAGCACATACAAAACCACGGTGACACTTCAAAAACCCTCGATGAACTTTTCAGCTGGGCACACCACCATTTTTTCGGCGACCGATCGCGAGCCGCTTCATGGTCATCGTTATGATGTTGCGCTAGCCATCAGCACGCAGATTGAAAAAAACGGCCTCACGTTTGATTATCGTTATTACAAAGAAAAAATTCAGGTGTTATGCAAGCACTTGCATCAGACTTTTTTAATGCCCATGCACTCACCTTATTTAGAATTTTCCGAAGATGATGAATATTATTATTTTTTATTTAATCACAAGAAAATGCCGTTTCTAAAAGAAGATGTGACGTTGATGCCCCTTGCCAACATTACCATTGAAGAGCTCTCTCGTTGGTTTGTTCAAGAACTTATTCAAGACGAAGTAGCACTCGAGCGACATCATATTGACAAATTGGTTGTTCAAGTTTTTTCTGCACCCGGGCAATCAGCCAGTCACACGTGGGAACGAGCCGCCACGTGACGGTTTTACATGTTTGCATTCCCAACACCAAGCGGGATTACTTCGACTACCTCGCCCTTCCTGACACGCCCGCCCCGATAGGTTCACGTGTGTGGGTATCGTTTCGAAACACGCAAAAACTGGGTGTGATTGTTGGTATTGGTACGCCTGAAGATGCCCAACGTAAACTTAAATCCATCACGGAAGTCATTGACGAAACGCCTCTGCTCTCTGAAGCTTTTCTTAAACTATGTCGCTGGATTAACCGCTATTATCATGCGCCCCTGTCTGAAGTGCTGGCCATCGCACTGCCTAAAAAAATTCGCGCAGGGCAGATGATTGAGCCTAAACTGCCGAAACCCAACACAAAACCTCCAAGCCCACCGCTTGTATTAAACCAGGAACAAGCCGTAGCCCTCGAAGCCATGCGTCATGCATTAAATCACTACCATGCCTTTGTACTGCATGGCGTCACTGGAAGCGGTAAAACCGAAGTGTATCTGCAACTTGCGGCGCAGGTACTTGCCAAAAACCAACAAATTTTAATTTTAGTGCCTGAAATCGGTTTAACACCGCAGCTTTTCACGCGTTTTGAAGCACGTTTTCCAGATCTTATCGTGATGATCCATTCGCATGTGTCCGATAAAAAACGCGCAGAAGCTTGGGAGCTCGCACGTACTGGAGCTGCTAAAATTGTGATAGGCACACGTACCGCATTATTCACCCCCATGCCTCATTTAGGGCTCATGATTATCGATGAAGAACACGACGCTTCGCTTAAGCAACAAGATGGCGTGCGTTATTCTGCACGCGACGCGGCGTTAATCCGTGCACATCAGCAGCATGTCCCTATTGTTTTAGGTTCAGCGACACCAAGCCTTGAAAGCTTACATAACTGTAAGCTTAAAAAATACACGCACTTAAAACTCACACAAAAAGCGGAGAGCGAAACAGCCCTGCGCTACAGCATCATTGATTTACGCCAACAAAAATTAACCCATGGGTTAGCAGAACCTACGTTAAAAGCGATTAAGCAGCATATTGACCAAGGTAATCAAGCCTTAGTGTTTATTAATCGCCGTGGATTTTCCCCAGTACTTCTTTGTCACGCCTGTGGCTGGATGGCCGACTGCAAAGCCTGTGATAGCCACCTGACCCTGCATCGTCAAAGCAATCGCTTGATTTGTCATCACTGCGGCTTAAAAATCCCTGTACCCGTGGCTTGCGATGCCTGTAAAAGTCAAGATTTAGTGCCTGTCGGCTCAGGCACCCAACGCGTGCATGAATATTTAAGTCACTATTTTCCTAATATTCACATCGATCGCATTGATCGCGATGAAATTCGACAAAGCAAACACCTGCTTGAAGTCTTGGCTAAAATTGAATCGGGTCAATCTCAAATTCTTATTGGTACACAAATGCTGGCCAAAGGACATCACTTTCCGAAATTAACGTTGGTGGTTATCTTAGATACGGATGCAGGGTTTTATAACCAAGATTTTAGAGCACTCGAACGCTTAGGCCAGCTTATCACCCAAGTATCCGGGCGCGCGGGACGCGCCGAGCTTCCGGGTGAAGTACTCATTCAAACGCATTTTCCAGATAATGCTTTGCTGAATCGCTTGATTCAAAACGGCTATTCTGCGTTTACCGATGCTTTATTACCGCTACGAGAACAAGCCGCTTGGCCACCTTATCATTATTTAGCTTTGCTTCGTGCATCAGGGAAAAATGAACGCAGTGTCAGGCATTTCTTAACCGTGGTTAAAAGCCAACTGGCGCATATGAGCGTGATGCTGTTAGGCCCAGCTCCCGCCCCGCTTGCACGCAAAGCGACAGAGTACCATATGCAACTGCTGCTTAAATCGGCCTCACGCGCCAAGCTTCATCAAGCATTAGCTTTTATTCAACACACCTACCCACCGCATGCGAAACAAAACGGCGTACGCTGGGCGATGGATGTGGATCCGATTGATTTAGCTTAAACCCAAAAATAGGGTCAAGTCTCTTTATAATGCCATATAAAATAGATTGTTTTATAGCATAATAAAGAGACTTGACCCTTAATGTTTTAGCAAAAAAGGTTCATGTTTGGCGCGTTTTGCTCTAGATGAATGGGCTCGACTGGTTTAAAGAAACCATATAATAATGATGCGCCTAATCCAGTAGCCCCCAAACCAACCCCACAAACTCCACCTGCCAACAGAACCGCTCCCAAAACACCTGGGACGCATGTGCTCAATGCAATAGCAATTAACCCAGCCGCTATCAATGCAGCACCTCCTTCTTTGAATGCAGGGCTATTGAGCATTTCAAAATACCAATGATAAGCTGAATCATCAGCCTCTCCTGAGTCCCTACCTATACTCTCTATATCTATATTTGTTTGCTGACCTGGAGCTGATTGATTTCTTACCTTTATGCTTTCAACCAGCGCTTTACTCATCGTGATGCTGAGATTTTTCTCTTGAATAATAAATTCTGCGAGCTTACGAGCATCAGCCCGCATCTCAGGAAGATGGTTGCGATAAAGCAGGCGCATTTGCTCAAAATTACGCTCAGAATTAATCCGATCACACTTTTGCAAAAGATAGAACTTCAACAGATAGCTGTCGTGTGGCATTTTTTTGGTTAAATACTGTATAAAAGCATTAAAAAAAGACTGTTTCCAGACCACAACCTGATAGCAAACTATTTTTCCTTTCATGAGCCCCTCTATCCATGAAGCATCGCCCGTTAGACCGACCCATGGTTCCGAATCGTTTAATAACGACTGCACTGTTTTTCGCTCTAATCGCCGAGGGTTAATCAGACGCAATTGATATAAGCCATCATTTTGATCCGTCGGCATTTGGACTCGGTTAAACGTGCCATCTTGCTGCTTTGTATCATAATAAATGGAGCTTAATGCGTCTTTATATTGCTTAGGCAAAGCGCTCAACACCTGCTTGAAAATGTCTTGCAATGCTTGGTCGCATTTAAATCCTGGAATGACAATATCAATATTATACTTCTCACCACTATCTATCGCCAACATGATGCTATTGCTCAGGTAGAACGCTGTTTTTACCGTGAAATTCGCCGGTGACAATTGTTCGTTATCAAAGAAATAACCATAATATAAGCGGTTGTTTTGTCGGTATTGCTCAACATCATCCGCCATCAGATACGTTATAAAAGCAGCATCTTCAGGCGCTGAGTCATCCAATCCATTCCTTGCAGTAATGGTCTCATCGATATACACACCTGCTCCATTAAGACCTGTTTGAATCACCTCAGCATTACGATAACCCCACGTTTGACAATTAGTATGATATAAATCATATTCAGGAATTAACTTAATCGGTTTTTTAAATTGGTTATGTAAAAATTGATGGTCAGCCTTCACCATCCGGTGCGGATTCGCAACCATAGCAATCATGTCGCACGCACGCAATCGGTCGGCTGTCTGCTTAGTCTCTATTTTTTGATGGATGTCTTGCCAACCAAGCCATCTTGGTTGCACTCCCCAATTGGTGTCGGATAATCTGGTGAGCTCGTCCGGTTTTAGTTGTTGTTCTGTTAATTTGTTGAAAACGCCAAAGGGCCTAACATCAAAATTCTGATAATCGCTACTGTCAATACATGTTAAATAAACCTGATTGCTAAAGGCACCTAATTCGGTCGCTTTAAATGCCTCAAGATCGCGATTAAAACTACTAATATCACGCTTGACCACCCATTCAAATTGGGCAGCTGGATCCGTTGCTAAAACCGATTTAATAAAACTCATTGCTGACACGATGTCTCCACCACGTTGGTGCATATAGGATGTTAAGACGGCAATTCGTCGAGGCATGTTAGTGCTCCAAATTTGTTTATCATGCGCACATATTAACATATATGGCAATTAAATAGAATAGGGGTCAAATCTCTTTATAATGCCATATAAAATAGATTGTTTTATAGCATTATAAAGAGATTTGACCCTTAATGTTCTTTTAGCCTGCAAATAATTTTTCTTCATCTTCTTGTTTTTTTTTCAAAGCACCTTATCTATGTTATTGAACCTAATCATCTTTCAACAAGGAGGAAACACATGAATCTTATAACACGTAGACCTGTAAGCTTTTCACGTGAGTTGGACGCTTTTTTCGATAATTTTTTAGAAAACAGTGGTCATGACCAAGCACCTCTGGATACATGCGCCTGGAGGCCTCTGGTTGACTTAAAAGAGGAAGATACGCGCTATGTTGTCTATGCCGATATTCCTGGCGTCAAACCAGAAGACATCCATGTTTCGATTGAAAATAATCTTTTAAGCATCTCAGGTGAAAGAGTACACGAATCCAAAGAAAGCAAAGAAGGTTTTGCGCGCATTGAACGCGAGCATGGTCGTTTTAATCGACAGTTTAAATTACCGGATAGTGCGAGCAGCAGTGAAATTTCTGCTCATTTCAATCACGGCGTACTTGAAGTTATCATACCCAAAAAAGTATCAGCAAAACCTCAGCGCATCGAGGTTAACGTTAACAGCAAGTAACGTGAAACTTACGGTTCTAAAGGCGATAATTGAGCTTATTGCCTTTAGATTTTATGTCGTACTCATAAGTGCTTTTGATAAGCCACGTGTATAATGTTCATGGTAGGATGCGTCCATCGAACCAAGCACGCTAAGTATTTCTGCTTTAGCTTCATCCATGGACCGAGCCCCAGCCAAAGCAAAGGCTTCTAACCATACGCGACGGCTTACAAACGACATGTTATCAGCCGTTTTCTTAGCAAAATCTGGAAGATATTGATGCTTGATTGAGTTTAAGTGATTTTTTATCTGTATTTTTGAGCTAGGCTTAAAGCTATTGAGCCCTGCGCGCATAAAGCGATTCACTAAATAAACATGGAAGACTTCTTCCAACTCAACATCATCTTGCAAGCTTAAAAAATGAAGAATATCTGGAATCAAAACATCTTCCAAATCAGAGGTTTTATGCAAAAGCTCCAACTTTAGCCCGAGTGCTATTCTTGGATGCATATCAGCATACAGTCTCGAATTATTCAGCTTGAATTGATTAGATAATATTTCTTCGTGAGTACTTAGTGCAATATAGCCTCTAAGCGCCATTTCCCTCTCATTTGACAATAATTTGCTCTCGAGGATAGAAGCATAAAAATGATGAAGTTTATGTTTTTCTAGGTCATGATTGCCTGATTCAAGCAATCGTTGTCGAATATTTTGAAGTGTTGCTAATATTTGCTGCTTAATCGTGACGTTTTGTTCTTCATGATAAGTATTCACTAATTCAGAAATGTTTGATAAATCCCCAACAAACCCCACAACATCAAATAAATACTGCCGCTTTTGAGCATCTAACGCTTGATCTTGCGCCAAGCTTAAAAAATACTGAGCGCGTTGCTGATCTTTTGTGGCTGCATCGATGACTGAAATAAATTGGTCGAGTGGCATCAAGACGAACGCTTCACTCGACGTAAAATCAAGATCTTGAAGCGATAAATGCGCCTGATTTTGATCTACAGAAGCCGCATCCAACCTATTTTCTTGGCTATTAAGATAAGGAAAGGCTTTAAAAACTAAGCGCGGCAAAGTAGAAACAACAACATCGGGCCCTGGAGGATTATACGTCGGTAGTGAATACCCACCGGCATGAAACACATGATTGACAAAGGTATCGCATCGAAAATAACCACACGATGTAGGAATCGCATGACCTGTATCATCATAATAGCCCCTACCAGGCGTATAATTGGGTGTTGCTGTGTAAGTTGAACAAAAAAGATCTTTTTGAAAATTAGCTTCCTGCAAGATTCTTAACGCATGCTCACCGCGATCGGCAATACCGTAGCGACTTCCCCAATACGATGATTTTGATTTAAAACTGGCAATACTGTTTGTTTGAATAATGGGCGTCTCGCCTCTTAACACTTCTATCACATGATGCGCATCCTCATGAACATCAGGCGCTGTGCTCACGCCCACGTGTCCTAGCCAACCGAGCCCTGGCGTCATGAGATCTCTTCCCATAATTTCAGCCGGATAAATAGGTTTTTCGGCATTTCCTGCCATGGAGCCTAAAGCGATCAATCCTGCAAGGTACATCTTTTTCATCAAACGAACTCTTTTCAAAAAATTTTTTTGTAGTATTTATTAAGCCCAAAGAAAGCAACGTGTAACAGGCCTATCAATGCGAGAGAAAACCAATAAAATTCAACACGTCCCAAATATTTCAGCGTAATATATCGAGGCCATAGATTCGGTAAAGCAAAAACAACAAGAATCAAGACAGCAAACAGATGGGTATACACCTGATGACCACGCTTGAGCTGATTAAAATAGGCAAAATACAAAGCAAATAAAATACCTATGAACGTATAAAAATACAGAGCTATTCCCCACCAGCCCCTAATATCGCTATTATCGTATTGCGTGATGATAGAAACTAACGCAGCAAGAACAAAGCTATAGCTGATGATAAATATATCGTGCTCATGGCTTTGTAGTTTATTTGACACTCTTCGTGAAGAAAAAAAAATCATGCCAAATATAATGGGCAAAACAAACACCGCTTCCTGCCAAGCAAAACCCGTAGCATGATGATTCATAGCAAATATTGTAGCCAAATAGGCAAGCATCAAAGCCCATGCATAAACGTTCAAATAGTTTCTAAGCAGCATCAGGTGAACGCTCCATCAACAAACGTTCAACAACATGACCATCGATTAAATGTGTTTGAATAATTTCATCAATATCAGCCTCTGAAGCGTAGCGATACCACACATTATCAGGATAGATCACAAGACCCGGGCCGAGTTTACAGCGACCCAAGCAACCTGACTGTGTTATACGAACTTTGCCCGGACCATGCATATCCAATGCAGCCAAACGCGACTTCATGTACTCAAAAAACGGCTCGCCACCGGTGTTTGCACAGCAAACTTTTCCGGGAGCCTTTTGATTAGCACAGATAAAAACATGATGCGTATAAAATGGCGTTGTCATCACACACCGTCCCGCACATGAATGCCTAGCTCGCTTTCAAGTGCCGCCATCACGTTTTCCATCAGTGGTGTGATATCTTGCTCAGTCAAGGTTCGATGTTCATCTTGAAGAATTAACGCAATGCCTAAGCTTTTTTTATTTTCAGGAATCGACGTGCCGGTGTAGTGATCAAACACATGAAACGCTTTTAATAATTCAGCGCTCTTTCTGCGAACCACGGTTTCAATTTGCGACGCCGATATGGTTTGGTCCACTAATAAAGATAAATCACGTTGCACCTGCGGATATTTTGAAATCGCGCGATACAAGGGTGTTTGTGTGGCTTCAAATGCATCCAGTTTGATTTCAAACAACAACACTTCGGTATCTAGACCAAACACTTCGGCCAGTGCCGGATGCAAGGCACCCATCCAACCAACGGCACGCTCGCCAAGCATGATGCGTGCCGATTTTCCAGGATGTAATGCGCTCAAAGCTTCAGGAGAAAACGTAAGTTTTCCAGCTCCTGTGATATCAGCAAATAACGCCTCAACGGTACCTTTCAGATCATAAAAATCATACACACGTGTAGGCTCAGACCAGTTGAGCGAACCTGTCTCGCCGGTCATCAATCCTGCAAGCATCGCACGCTCTTTAAGCTGCTCACCTTGCATATCAAACACAACCCCGGTTTCGAAGCATTTCATCGCGCCCTGTTGGCGTGACGCATTGCGTAATAACGCCGAAATTAAGCCAGGCCACAGGCCAACACGCATGCTTGCAAGCTCAGACGACAGTGGATTAACCAATGTTTTAGTGGCCACATCCGGATAAAACACTTCTTGAACAGCTGGGTCAACAAAGCTATACGTAATCACCTCATGATAACCACGCGCGCAAAGCACTCGTGAAACGGCCCGGCTTTGACGATGAAACGGGCTGATTGTTCCTGCTTGAAGTGCCCCAACGGTCGGCTCCGGCCGAAGATTACCATATCCATGCAAACGTGCGATTTCTTCAACTAAATCAACATCTAAACGCAAATCAAACCGATACGAGGGTACGCTGACGTGCCATTGCGCGTCTTCTGGTGCATCAACGGTCATCCCCAACGCTTCCAGCATGCTTTGCATGCGTGCCTTAGACACAACCAAGCCCGTTAAGCTTTGAACCCGTGCTGGGTTAAAGGCAATGGTGACTGTCGGTAGATAATTTTTAGTATGCACCCAGGTCACAGGCCCGGCGTTACCGCCTGATATATCTAACAATAATGCTGTTGCACGCTCAAGCATGAGCGGATGCAACGCTGGATCAACACCACGTTCAAAGCGCTGAGACGCATCGGTGCACAAACCGTAGGTTCGGGCAACGCCTGCAATCAGCTCGGGCGTAAAATAAGCGCTTTCCAATAAGATATCGGTGGTATCGCCGTTAACGGCGCTATCGGAGCCCCCCATAATACCGGCCATCGCCAAGGGCTTATGCTCATCAGCAATCAATAATACACCGGCTTCCAGTGTAATTTCTTGACCATCTAACAGCGTAAGTTTTTCGCCAGCTTGGCTCATACGAACCTGCACGTGACCTGAAATTTTTTGTGCATCAAACGCATGCATGGGTTGACCGAATTCAAGCATAACGTATTGTGTTACATCAACCACAGGATTCAGCGAGCGAATGCCGGCGCGACGTAGACGTTCCTTCATCCAAAGTGGCGTGACCGCAGTGCGGTCTACCCCGCGAATCAGACGCACAGCATAACCAGGGCACGCATCTTCTGCGTGAATTATAACCGAACATACATCATCAATACTTGAGTTTTGTACGGCAACTTCGGGCGTGTTTAAAGCGCATTGATTGAGTGCGGCAACTTCGCGCGCAATACCGCGCATACTAAAGCAATCCGCACGATTCGGTGTTAGCTCAACGGTTAAAATCTGATCGTTTAATTTTAAGTAGTGCTCGATGGCTTGGCCTACCGGCGCATCATCAGGAAGCTCTAATATGCCGTCTGACGTGGCCTCAAGCCCTAACTCAACCGAAGAGCAAATCATCCCTTCTGAAAGCTCACCCCGTAGTTCGGTTTTTTGAATGGACATCCCGCCAGGCAAAGACGCGCCTGGAATCGCCAAAGCGACTTTGAGATTAGCCCGAACGTTAGAAGCTCCGCATACAATTTGAAGCGGCGCATCAAATCCTGCATCCACTTCACAGATAGTCAGTTTATTTGCCTCGGGGTGAGGGCGTGCTGTACGCACAAAACCCACCACAACCTGCTTAAAATCACCTGAAGCGGGACTTATTTCATCGACTTCAAGTCCAGCCATGGTTAACTGCGCTGCTAATTCAGCTCCCGCGACGGGGGTATTCACCCACTCACGTAGCCAGGATTCGCTCACTTTCATTGGAGTATCCTAAAACTTAAAACTGGTTTAAAAAATTCAGATCATTCTCGAACATCATACGTAAATCAGTGATGCCAAAATACAACATCGCTAAGCGATCAATGCCCATACCAAACGCCCAACCTTGGTGTGTTTCTGGCGATAATCCTACCGATTTTAAAACATGCGGATGAACCATGCCACACCCCAAAACCTCGAGCCAGCCGGTCAAGCCACACGCTCTGCAACCTTGGCCTTGACATGCCGTGCAACTCACATCAACTTCAGCGGAGGGTTCGGTGAATGGAAAATAAGAGGGTCGAAAACGTACATTACAAGGCCCTTCAAAAAAGAACGTGAAAAAATCTTGCAACACACCTTTTAAGCCGGCTAACGTCACATCTTGACCAATAAACAAACCTTCGACCTGATGAAACATGGGGGTATGCGTGACGTCAGAATCTCGACGATACACACGCCCCGGTGCAATCAAACGAAACGGTGGCGCAGCATCGGCTGCTTGCATCGCTCGAATTTGAACCGGTGATGTATGGGTGCGTAACAACGTTCCATCACCAAAATAAAACGTGTCATGCATGGCACGTGCGGGATGATGTGAAGGAATATTAAGCGCTTCAAAATTATAGGCTTCTGTTTCGATTTCAGGGCCATCCACTACATCAAAGCCAAGCTGGCTAAAATAATCGATGATACGGTCGCGCACTTGGGTGACAGGGTGCATACTACCGCACGCACGCTGCCGACCCGGCAAGGTAACGTCCAATTGCTCGCTGACAAGTTTTTCCTGCAATAGCTTATCTTTGAGCTGCTCGTGTTTTTCATCTAAAACCGCTTGAATCGCACGTTTGGCTTGATTCACCGCTTGTCCAACGTGTGGTTTTTCTGCAACGGGAAGCGACGACACACCTTTTAGAATATCCGTGAGTTTGCCTTTCTTTCCAAGAAAATCAACACGAACCGCGTCGAGCGCATCAAGCGTAGGAGCCTCTGCAATGGCTTGCAAGGCGTCTTGTTGTAATACATTAATTTTATCAAGCATGTGAATTAGGTCCATGCGTCAGAAACAAAAAAGGGGCCAGTCCTTGCGCATGGCAAAATGGCCCCCCCCTCACGAAACATTGGGATTAACTTATAAACCCAGCGCTTCTTTGGCTTGTTGTGCAATCGCTGCAAATGCTTGTTTGTCGCGAACCGCCATATCAGCCAGTACTTTACGATCCAGCTCAATTTCAGCTTTTTTCAAACCGTCAATTAAACGGCTGTATGAAAGGCCGCTTACACGAGCTTCGGCATTAATACGTGTGATCCATAATGCACGGAATTGTCGTTTTTTCTGACGACGATCACGATACGCATATTGGCCGGCTTTAATCACCGCTTGTTTAGCTACACGATAAACACGACTACGTGCACCGTAATAACCTTTGGCTTGATCTAAGACTTTTTTGTGACGTGCTTTTGCTGTCACACCGCGTTTTACTCTTGGCATAATTTATTCCTCTCCTAACTACCGTGCAACATACGTTTGGCCAAGCGAGCATCACAAGGCTTCAACGTGCGTGCTTGAACTCGTGCATCACGTTTTTTCTTGCTGGTGTGTTTGGTGAGAATATGATTTCGATTAGCCCCTCGGCGTTTAATCGCCCCACTGGCCATCTTACGGAAGCGTTTAGCTGCTCCGCGATGTGTTTTTAACTTTGGCATAACTTCAATAACTCCGCATTAAATCAATTAAACTTAATTAAATAAAGATTGCTGTTTAGTTTTAAAAACTAAAGCGAACAACCCTAGCTTTTTTTAGGCGACAAAACCATGAGCAATTGACGACCTTCTCGTTTGGCGTGCTGCTCAACCACAGCAAAATCCGCCGTGTCTGTTTTTACACGCTCGAGAATGTTCATACCAAGCTCTTGGTGAGCCATTTCACGTCCTCGAAACCGAAGTGTTACTTTGACTTTGTCACCATGTTCAAGGAAACGTGTCAGGTTGCGTAGCTTGACCTGATAATCCCCTTCTTCCGTTGCCGGACGAAACTTCACTTCTTTGATTTGGATCTGTTTTTGTTTTTTTCGTGCCTCAGCTTGACGCTTACTGGCTTCAAATAAAAACTTACCATAATCCATAATGCGACAGACGGGCGGTTTAGCTGTTGGCGAAATTTCGACAAGATCAAGACCACTTTCTTCGGCTGCGTGTAACGCGGCTCGTATAGAAACAATACCGGCTTGTTCTCCCTCAGCATCGATTAAACGAACTTCTGGGACTTTAATTTGCTCGTTGATGCGGGCGCGATCACCCTCACGCTTGACTGGTGCACTAATGGTTTTATCCTCCAATTGATTTGACACGACTTTTCGCATCAATCTCATGTTTTAACTTCAAATAAAAAGCATCGATCGTCATCTGGCCAAAATCAGTACCATCATGTGATCGAACGCTTACAAGCTTTTCTGCAACTTCTTTATCACCCACGATCAAAAAATAAGGGACTTTTTGTAAAGTATGCTCGCGAATTTTAAAGCCTATCTTCTCATTTCTCAAGTCAAATTTTGCACGAATATGATTTTTTTGCAAAATTTGATGCATTTTTTCAGCAAAATCATGCTGTTTTTCACTCACAGTAATCACGGCAACTTGGATAGGAGCCAACCACAGCGGGAGCTTTCCGGCGTAATGCTCGATTAAAATCCCCATAAAGCGCTCAAACGATCCTAAAATCGCACGATGCAACATAACGGGTGTTTTTTTACTGCCGTCTTCAGCAATATACTGAGCTTCAAGCCGTTCAGGCATCGAAAAATCAACTTGAAATGTTCCACACTGCCAAACACGCCCCAAAGAATCGGTCAATGAACATTCAATTTTAGGGCCATAAAAAGCGCCTTCGCCTGGCGCATCTTCCCACACAAGACCTTGCTCTTTCAACGCATCCGATAATGCACGTTCTGCTTTATCCCAAACTTCATCGCTCCCCACCCGTTTTTCAGGGCGACGCGCGAGGCGATACGTCATCTCAGTAAAACCAAAATCAGCATACACCGACTGAACTAACACAAGTAAGTGCGCTACTTCAGACTGAATTTGCTCTTCGGTACAAAAAATATGCCCATCATCTTGCACAAAATTACGCACGCGCAATAAACCATGCAAAGCACCGGATGGCTCACAGCGATGACAGTTGCCATGCTCGGCATAACGCAACGGTAAATCACGGTAGCTTTTTAAGCCTTGATTATAAATTTGTATATGACACGGGCAGTTCATGGGTTTCACGGCATATTCGCGATGCTCAGTTTCTGTCAAAAACATATTTTCTTGAAAGTTATCCCAATGCCCTGATTTTTCCCATAAAACTTTATCAACTAACTGCGGCGTCTTAACCTCTTGATAATTATATTTTATTAAGCGATCACGTATATAAGATTCGAGCACTTGATAAATCGCCCAGCCTTTCGCGTGCCAAAACACCATACCCGGTGCAATATCTTGAAAATGGAATAAGTCCAATGCCTTACCCAGCTTGCGATGATCGCGCTTGTCGGCTTCTTCTAAACGAAATAAATAAGCTTTGAGTGCTTTTTTATCCGCCCACGCCGTACCATACACGCGTTGTAGCATCGCATTATTTGAATCACCACGCCAATAGGCACCAGCAAGCTTCGTGAGTTTAAATGCTTTCAAAAACGCCGTTGACGGCACATGCGGCCCCCGACATAAATCTTCAAATTCACCTTGGCGATACAGCGATAAAACTTCGTTCTCAGGAATATCTTTAATAATTTCTGCTTTATAGGCTTCACCCAAGCTTTCAAAATAAGCAATGGCTTCGTCGCGTGGCAATTCACGACGTGTAACAGGCAACGCTTGCTCGGCAAGCTCCTGCATTTTTGCTTCAATACGAGTCAAATCATCCGGTGTAAACGGTCGTTCAAAGGCAAAATCATAAAAAAAGCCATCATCAATTACAGGGCCAATGGTGACTTGTGCTTGCGGAAAAAGCTCTTTGACCGCTTGCGCGAGCAAATGCGCGGTTGAGTGTCGAATAATCTCAACGCTCTCTGGGGATTTATCGGTTAAAATAGCAAGCGAGCTATCGGTCGTGATTAAAGAGCTGGTATCGACTAATTGACCATTCACACGTGCAGCAATCGCGGCTTTAGCAAGCCCTGGGCCAATATGTTCCGCCACAGCATGAACCGTTGTAGGACCATCAAATGAAAGGCATTTGCCGTCTGGTAATGTGATTGCTAGCATGTTTGCTTATCTCCATCGCCCATAGTATGTGAACGCATACAAAAAACCCTGCAGCGCAGGGTTGATGTGGTAGGCACGAGTGGGATCGAACCACCGACCACCACCATGTCAAGGTGGTGCTCTACCACTGAGCTACGTGCCTATAATTAACAGGCGAGAGTATAACGAAAAGATAAAGCTCCTGCAATGCATGAATGCAAAACGCGTAAAAATAAAAAGGCCGGAACTTCTTCCGTGATTCCAGCCAGGCTATTGCGAGGTTCGCGGCTATGTGTCAAACCACTGCTCCTTCAAATCAAGTCAACGCGATGTAACTTGCTTTAAACACATTTTCTTATAAATTCACCAGCAAGTCAACTCATAATTTCGAAAAGAAACTAAAAGTTTCATAAAAAATTTTTAAATTGCAGGGCATCAAAGTATTTGTTAAATTATATTGATGAATAAAACACCGTTTGCCGAACACTTTTCAAAGCGCCTCCTCGACGCCATGCATGAAGCAGGTCATCATGCTACGCGCTCGTCTTCCGGCGTTGATGTCAATGCATTGGTTGAAATCACGGGCTATTCTTCTCAGATTTGCAGAAAATATTTACGTGGCGAAGCCATTCCAGAACCCAGCAAGCTTCTGGACATTGCGCAAGCGCTCGATACAACAGCAGGCTGGCTTTTGTTTGGGGAGGCACAAACACCCTTCACCCCACCAGAAAACCACGTCATGCTGAGTAAAACTTTATTACATTATTTATTAAAGCAAGCCGCCCCCATGTATCAAGCCGAACCGGATAACCCTGAAGTACCCTCGTTTTTAACATCACTGGCAGATAACATCAGCCAAATTGCCGCCGACGAAACGCAATCAAAGCATATTATCGACCTTGCTCTCTCATCCGCCAGCCGTTTTCAACACGTCAAGCGCGCTTAATTTTTATAAATCTATTGCCTTATTATCTTATTGCCTTATTATGTTATGATAATTATCTTAAAGGCGATGGACAGCTTTATACAGATTGATAAGGATATTAACGATGACAAGAAAAAATCGGCGTAACCATGCCTTCCTCATAGCTATATTGGTCACAAATGCATCGCCAGGATTTACCTCAGGGCTCGTTGGTCAAAATACTACGACGCTCGCTCGCTTATCTCAGCAATTGAAATCATCAGGCGTGGCAACACTCAGCATTGGCCCTGTATGGGAAAATACTGGGAACACACAGACTCTTTATTTAACACCTAATATCATAAAAACCTACGCAGCGAATCATGCATCACATGCCTTGGTTGACGGAGAAATTTTTCTAGGCATTCAAAAAAATCTACGTAAAAAATTAGATGGTCAAATTGGCCTGGCTATTGCCACAACCGGCAACGCTTATTTATCGGGAGATATTTGGGATGATGCAGATTCAACGTTTAATAACTATGATTATGCTTATAAAATAAAACATACACATATCGCTTTGAAAGGCAAAATATTAAGTGATCAAGCACATAGCATAATTCCTTGGGTAAGTGGTAGCTTGGGGGTTGGATTTAACCAAGCACATCATTTCGGCAACACCCCCACCTTAAGTGAAGCCGTTGTCATGCCTAATTTTTCAAGCAATACAACAACGGCATTTACGTACACGGTAGGCGCTGGTTTTCAACGTCGTTTAGATCAACATTGGCAGGCAGGGATCGGTTATGAATTTGCTGACTGGGGAAAAAGTCAGTTAAATCGGGCATCAGGACAAACCTTAAATAACGGCTTATCTTTACCTCATTTATACACAAATGGATTTTTATTCAATCTTACTTATGCAGCTTAAGGACTTTTTCATGAAATTTAACGTAGTTGCCCTTCGATTATTCTTCAGCGCTGCAACGTTTTGCTTATTTAGTACAGCAGAGGCCGGTAGCCCGCTATGGACCTTTACGCCCTTAACACCCACCACCTTGACCATCACAACGACGGATACAGCTGTCGTGCAGTACACCTTAACCAATCAATCCAGGAAGCAGCACACGCTCTCAGTCACACAGATCCCTGGAGTCACGCAAGACACAAGCGCAGGAAATTGCACAAACCCTGTAACACTGAATTATCAAGGATCATGTACGCTTACGTTGAACATCACCGGCAGTGCCATGAGCGGCAATATTCAACGTGGCCCAACCGTTTGTGAAGAAGGCAATGCGTTACAATGCTATCAACCTAGTCCACGCGATATGCTAAACATTACGTTATCAGAGACACCCACCACACCTAACTACGCATACATTACCAATGTGTTTAATAATCAGATATCGCAGTGCTCGATAGACACCACAACGGGCGACTTATCAAACTGTGTATCAACTACGAGCAGCTTTGAAGCTCCCGCAGGCATCACGTTTAGCAATGGATTTGCATACATTGCTCATGCTTTCAGTAATGTTATCTCCAAATGTACCGTCAATGCAATGACGGGCGCACTCTCAGATTGCACGTCTGCTGGCAGTCATTTTAGTGCCCCTTTATTCATAGCTATTCATCACGGATTTGCATACGCCACCACCGAAAACTCTCTGGTCTGTCAGTGTACTGTCCATCCAACAACAGGCGAATTTTCAGATTGTACGCCTACGGGCAGTAACTTTGGTTCTCCCGCTGGCATAGCCCTTAACCATGGCTTTGCATATATTACTAACCTAGATGAAGACTTTATAACCCAGTGCGCCGTGGATGCAACAACAGGTGAATTTTCAAACTGCGTGCCAACTGGTGGTGAAATGGGTGCGTCAGCAGGTATCACACTGAGCAATGGTTTCGCCTATATAACTCACGTAAATGACAATACCGTTTCCCAATGCACGGTGGACCCAATCACCGGCGCATTGTCAAATTGCGCATCAACGAGCGGTTTAAACAACCCCGTAGGAATAGCCATTAACCATGGCTTTGCATACATCGCCCTTTATACCAGTCAAGCAGTAATTAAATGTACGATCAATACCGTAACAGGCGCACTCTCAAATTGCGGGGCGGCTGCCACTGGCTTTAACTCTCCCTTTGGCATTGCTTTTCATGGGTGATATATAGACACAAGGCGTTTTGTGTTAAACTAGCGTTTTTAGATCGTTATTCGCAATCGAGCTGGCACCGCCTATGATGCTCTTACATTATATTTTCCTTATGGGTATTTCCGTAGAGGCCATCAGTGGTGCCATTGCCGCCGGTCGAAAACGCATGGATTTTTTTGGCGTGATGTTCATTGGCTGCATTACTGGTCTCGGTGGCGGGACAGTGCGAGACGTTCTATTTAATACGCATCCAATTACGTGGGTTGCACACCCGCATTACCTGCTTTATACCTCGGGCGCGGCGTTATTAACCATATGCATCCCCGCCCAACTCACACGTGCGACCAAACTATTCCTCGTACTTGATGCACTTGGGCTTGCCGCCTTTACCATTATTGGAACCCAGCGCTTATTGATTTACGGCATGCCCGAGGTGGTGGCGATTATGGGGGGGCTTGTGACGGGAATTTCAGGTGGTATGCTACGCGATATTTTATGCAACGATATTCCGATTGTACTCCGGAGTGAGCTATACGCGGTGATTGCACTCGGTGGCTCTGTGCTTTATGTCGCGCTTGAGCACGTTCAAGTCACACCTAGCTGGAATATATTCATCACCGTACTCGCTATTTTTCTCGTGCGGCTCATGGCTATTTGGCGTCACATTGAAATACCTAAATTTGATTACGCTGAAAGCAGTATGCGCACACGAAAAAGGGGCCGAAAACAAGCCCCTCTTCCATCGGACGAGTAAAAACCTCCCTTACACAACGGTGGTTTCTTCAGCCTGATACCGCTCAACGCTGCTCATAATTTCTTGACGTGCTGCCTCAGGTCCTTCCCATCCGTCAACTTTAACCCACTTCCCGTCTTCTAAATCTTTATAGTGCTTGAAAAAATGTTCTAGCGACTGCAATAAAGACTCGGGTAGATCTTGATGCGTTTGAACATGACGGTAAGCTTTAGAAAGCTTGTCAACAGGCACTGCAAGCAATTTTGCATCCACACCCGACTCGTCCGTCATCTTCAACATACCCACCATACGGCAACGAATCACTGAGCCACTCACAAGCGGTGTAGGTGCCACAACCAATACATCAACCGGATCGCCATCATCAGAAAGTGTTTGAGGGATATAGCCATAATTAGCAGGATAAAACATCGCGGTCGCCATAAACCGATCAACAAATAATGCGCCCGTTTCTTTATCCACTTCATATTTAACCGGTGCAGCATGCATGGGAATTTCAATCACCACATTTACATCGTTGGGTACATCTCGACCACTTTTTACTGCCAATAAACTCATGTTTTCACCTAATCGTCATGTTGAAATATTAAATTGCCCGTTATTATGCGTGCATCTTTGGTGGAATACAAAAGATAATTTGATTTTTTACCGATTGAAAACGTTTGAATCAGCTTTAATTTCTTATCAACACACGCTGGTAAACCAAATGCTTCGCGTAGATTAACAACAACATAAACATCATCAGGCCGCTCTATCAGTCGGCACAAGTGTGAAGCATCACTCAGTGACGAAACCCTACCTCGCGCATAAAACCAAGCTGAATAAGGTGCAGCTTTAGGTGACCAATAATATAAATGCTGACTCGACGGCGTTTTACTCGCCTCCCAAGCACGCACCACATCTTTTTGAGATTTAGAGATCCACGCTGGATGAGCGAAAAAACACCAAGTCACACCAAGAAAAATAAGCCCTATGCATGCCGACAAAATAAGCCATAGTTGTTGTAAACGCGCTTCTTGCTTGAGTTGTTTGGTCATCAGTTCTGAAAATAACAGCGCAAGCGGCGGCAACACAGGAAAAGCATACGTATACAAAATATTTTTCGACAAGCTAAAAAACATCAGCGGAAAAAGAATAAAAGCCACAAGATAACTTATCCATGCGGATTGTTTTAAATACATGTATATTTTTTTAGGCATCAAACTCACATGATTTGAGACCAAACCATGAATCGCAACCGGCGTCCATGGGAACGTGCCAGCCAGGGCATACAACCAAATCATGCCTTGTGGCACGGCATGCACGTAGCCGTATTTATCGCCTTGCCATGATGATTGCAGGTAACGGCCAAAATGCTCGCCAATAATAAAATAATTTAAAAATCCCGGGTTATGTATTTCCGCTAAAATATACCAGGGCAGTGCTATCGCCGTTGTGATCAGTATTCCGGAAATCCAACGAATATTGTGAGCCATTTCACGCCATTGATTCTGAAAGGCAACCCAGAGCAAAACCGATCCCACAGTCAATACTAAGGCAACCGGGCCTTTAGCCAGCAGGCCAATACCTAAGGCAACAAAATACAGATGACTATCTCGGGCGCGCTTTTTTGTCATCACGTGCCAAAATGCGACCATGGCGAGCGTTGTTGAAAAAATTAAGGTTGGATCGGTCATCACCGCCCCGGCATCAATCAAGAAAAAAACGGAGGATGCTAAAGCAAGCACCGCAACCCATGATTTTGTACGATTTTTTTTATCATAAACCATGCCAACACATACAAGCGTAAGCATAGAAAGCACCAGCGACGACAGGCGCACAATCCCCTCGCTGAGGCCAAATAACTTGATAAAACCCGCTGTAAACCAAAAAGAAAGTGGCGGCTTACCTAAAAAAGGCGTGGTGTAATCCAGCATGGGTGTTATCCATTGACCGGTCTCCGCCATTTCTCGCGCTATTTCAGCATAGCGCGCCTCCGTCGAATCATTCAAAGGCATCAACGACATACTGAGCACACGGCAAAGCAATAAAAACACGCAGACAAGCATGATTTTTTGTTCAAAGCTCCGTTGTTTCATGCCTAATTTTTTTATTACTTCCATAAAAAACATACTCTATTATTTTTTAATTAAGGCGCAACCCATCGCACGCAGATCATCACGATAAGCATCGCTCATCAGATAATCAAATTCATGATGACGACTCAAGCGCAACGGATCGGTCTTATCGTTTACATCATGCCCTGGATGACACATGATAAGCCCCTGCGACGTACTGTTTTTTAAAAATTGTCTAAAGTGCTGCCGGTAATGATTCGCATGCTTAAAGTTATACACCCCCGAAAAACTGCTGTTGAACATGGCTTGCTTTACTGAGAGCATTTGATTAAATCGCGCGCCCCCCAAGCAGGAAATAATGTGTTTTTTGGGCATTCCGTCCAATATATGCCTTAATTTTATACCTGGGCTTGTATTCCTAAAACGCAGTGAGGTATTCACGTGTTGTTTCGCCATCAAATACTCACGTATCACGGGAAATTGATGCACATGCTGATGCCCATCAATAAACTCAGGTAAGCGCCCTGTTTGTGCCATAAAAGCATCCCATTGCTGCTCTAATTCTAAGGCAATAACCTGCTTATCCAGCCGGTTTGAAAAACTCATCGCAATTAACCAAGACAGTGGCTTAAACTTTAAGCCATATTGATTAATCCATGCCTGACTTAAAGGTGCGCCTTCGGTTAAATTCACATGCAAGCCAACATAGCATGACGCAGCGTAAGTCTCTAAGCACGAGGCACGAGCCTCCCAAACCGGCGTAGTCACCATGCATGAAATCGCGTTAATGCGCTTTTCTCGCGCAAGCGCCTCAATACCGCGGCTGATTCCTTCGTTTTGACCATAATCATCTGCACAAAGATATAACTCGCGGCTCATACCTTCGCCTCACGCTCACAGACAGCCTCATCTTGATAACTGATTTCTTTTTGTATGTAATACAACGGTCGTTTTTTTACTTCTAATAAGATGCGACTAATATACTCCGAAATCACCGCTAAGAATAAAAACAAAACCGAAAACAAGCCTGCCGTCAGAAAAATAACCGAGGCAATGCCGTTCGATAAATCACTTTGAGTAAATAACGTTTGAAATACAATAAAGCCTGCGTAAAACATCATCACGACGCTTATCAAAAGCGAACCACATGACATCAATCGCAACGGATGCGGCGAAAAGCAAATCACCGAATCAATCGATAAACTGATGAGTTTAAAAATAGAGTATTTGCTTTTGCCTGCTTTTCGCTCTTGGCAATAATAAGGCAGTGTTTTCGTTTTAAACCCTAAATACGAAAACATCATGATCAGATGTCGATTGGTCTCTTTCATCTTCATGAGTTCATCAACGACCCGGCGTTTTAATAAACGAAAATTGCCTTCGTTACCCGTAAGCTTAAACCCGGTCATACGTGATGACAATTTGTAAAATAGCTGCGCAAGCTTACGTTTAAGCCAAGGCTCATCCGAGCGGTTCATACGTGACGCAGACACCACATCATACCCTTCTTCAGCCCAGTGAACCATCTCAGGAATAAGCTCCGGCGGGTGCTGCATATCACTGTCCATGAGAACAACATAGTCACCACGTGCAGCCTCAAGACCCGCTGTTGATGCCATTTCATGCCCATAATTTCGGGATAATTTAATCAAGCGAATCTTACTATCTGGCGTAATATATTCTAAACATGCCTGTACCGTTTGATCACTTGAACCGTCATCTACCAAAATTAATTCGTACTGGCTAAATTTATCACTTAACACAGCCGTCGTCGCTTCAATAAAATGTCCAATGACGGATTCTTCATTGTACATCGGCGCAACAACGGAAAGTAAAGGTGATAATGATTGCTTCATAAAAAGTCTCGCGTATCAGAAAAATCTCAGACAGAGCCTGATTTCTTTGCTAAAATAAGCATAAAATATGCATGAAAAATTTGAACCATATTATGACATATATTATTAGAAATAACCTACAGGAGTAGCTGTGTATCCATTCTCAAGGACAAGTTTGTTTCAACGTTCATTTCGAGCGACACGATCTCTCGTACGCAATACACCCCACGTGCGACCTTTAATCGAACCAACATCCTACGATCACTTTAAACAAAATAACCTACCACCACACCAGGCGACGTATATTAGCCTCAAATTTGCGATCTTGCAGCAGACTTACCAAGCCGCGCTTCAAAACATAAAAGCACCCAGCTTACTTTTTAAGCTGATTGAATCTGCACCCCACACATTATCGCTCGACGAAAAATTAGCATGGCTGAGCAATAAATTACTTTCTCATCCTGTCATGCCTGTCATCACAGCGCATCCAACACGTATTTTATCGAACGAAGCGATGATGACACTGACCCATATCACGGATGAATTACTCAAGCTTGAGCAAAATAAAGTTTCTTTTGAAGATATTCCCGCATTTAAAGCGCAACTTTCGGAGTCCATTCAAACGTGGGTCCATACCCCATCGGTACCCAGCACAAACTTAACACCAGGAGAAGAAGCTGAATTTGCATTGTTTATATACAAACGCATGCTTGCAACCTTTCCTGACTTTCGTCAGCAAGTCATTCAAAAATTTAAACAAACGCACGGCGGCTCAGAAACCTACATCGCCTCAGCACTCAACGCCCCCATCATGAATGCTTATCAATCGATACTTAACTGGGTTTGGGCCGACTGCGATGGTAATCGTAACATCACCGATAAAACCATGAGCTCAATCATTCCTTTACAACAAAACGCAATTTTAGAACTTTATATTGCAAGACTTCAATCCATCTTACAGAAGCTCAACAAAGCCCAGCATGCATCCGAAAGCAAAACACTGCAAAACCTACACCATTATTTTCAGCGATGTGCTCGTTCAATAAGCGAAGGCATTTGGTTTGATGTAGCAAGCAGTAAAAAAACGCAGCAACGTATTCTTCCTCGCTTAAAAAAATTACAGACAACACTTCAAGAAAAATTGCCCCATGAATCAACGCGAGCACATGCAATCAAACAAGAACTTTCAGAACTGCATGATTTGATTAATTTAGCGGGATTTTTTGGTGGCTTGAAACAATACATGCGCCAAACAACACAACTCAATCAACGTGTGCTGAACGATTTATTAACACTGTTATCAGACAAGCATAGCGACATTCAATTGCTTATGAATAACCGCAGCTACAACAAACTCGATTCAGATGAAAAACATACGGTGCTCCGATGGCTACGCACCGAACCACGCTATTTTAAAACACTGAAACAAGCCGAAGAGCAACATCGCTTTCAAGAAGAAACACAACGCGAATTGGATCGCTTATCGTTTGTACGAGAACACGCTGATTTATTTCCTAATTACATTACCTCAGATACAGAAAATAAAACCAATTTTGATGAAGCCTTGCTTCTCTTCCGGTTTGCCTCGTTTTTATCAGGTACATTACGTATAGGCCAAATACGAGAGCATGCACTCAATCCCATTCCCTTATGCGAAACCCCCAAAGATTTGAAGCATTTTGGTACATTATTCAAAGCGATGCTGGATGATACCTCCATTCGAAACAAAATGATTGAAAGTGGCTTTGTATCTTACGTCTCGGGACCCAGCGATCTCGGAAAAAAAGGCGGCATTTTCGTCTATATTTCTTTATTACGTGCGCACAATCAGGCCCTCGCTTTACTCGATGCCTACCAACAAACCTACCCCGAACTCAAGCATGTACAATTGCGGGTTTTACTTGGTTTTGGTGGTGATATGAAGCGCCGTCATGGCTCTTCAGCCAACGAGTTGCACTCAACACAGCAAGGCTTAGAAGCATGGCGTGTACTCGCTGCAACCGGCGCCTATCCGGCCTTTTTGCATCGTGTGCTAGGACAGCCTTCAGAAAGCTATTTGAGAGCGCAAGAGCTCAGGCAACTTGAAATCCAGCACCCAGAAGCCTTTGAGGCCTTAAATCTTATAGAAACCCAAGCCACGGCGATGTATCAATCGTTTATTGAAAGCCAAGCGAATAAAGATCTCTTGATTAAATTAACCTCGTTATCCCTTGAAAAGCGTTTAAACATCAGCTCACGTGCCGGAGCAAAAATTAATCTAGAAGACCCTACCAACGTACGCGCCATCGGTGTCGTCAATCTTTATTTAATCACCGGCATTCAATGGGATGTGTTCATGAGTGCTGCAGGGTTATTGGATCTACCCCAAGAGACCACGCAGCATTTTTCATGCTTATTCAACGAGCTGACGGTCATGAAAGATATTGTATACAAGCTATTATTCACCCTTGCTGCCAGTAACTTCCCAAGAGCATGGGAACGTATTCGTGAAGAAAACAATCCAAATATTCACGCAACACTCGCCCATATTCAAGCATGTGCTGTACGCATACTCATGCAAAGCACTCGATACTTTTCGCCCGAGCAACAAAAAAACGCTCAGACCTACTTAGACGAGGCATGCAAAAATAAATGCCCAATTCATGAGATGGCATTAGGCGTCATGGATGCACTCGGTCTGGAGCGTTTGGCTCAAGAAACGCGTGAACTTTTACCGCATTATGCGTGTGCGACTAAAGCCGTTGATGCTTATGAGGCAAACCCAACCCCAGAAACGCTTGAGAATGCTCAATTAGCTTTACGAGGCTTCGCTCCAATTGCAGCAGGTCCCGAGTGTATTGCAACACTCACATGCCCGGCTCGTCATGAAGCATTCATAAAAAAAGAAAACCAAGTCGAAGAAACAGCAACGCCACGGCTTTGACAAAAAAATAAGCAAGCATTACAATTCCGTCACTTGATTTCTTACGACACAGATAGAGGCTTCACCATGACGAAATTACTGATGCTTGCTTGTTGTTTATTAAGCTTAATCTCTTGCTCTACGGGATATCACGCCTCGGGGTTCTTGATGAGCGGTTATGACGAATTTAAACTTGCTCCCAACCAATACAGGGTTCAATTCTCGGGTAACGAATACACCAGCGAAAATCGCGCCTATCAATATGCTCTACGACGTTCAGCAGAAATCACCAAAGCCCAAGGTTTTCAATATTTTAAGATCACACATTCATCCGTGAGCAAAACAAAAAATACGTACACAACCCCGATTACCAAGCGTACAGCATCCAGCACCGATACTTATCATTATGAATATGGAAAAATCAAAGAAAACGAACGCATTACGACCGTTTCAGGCGGTGAAGTTCATGAAACTTATTCACCTACGATTTCTTTTAATATTAAAATGTATCAACATGATGTTGAAGGTGCGTTAAATGCCGATGTCATTTTAAGTAATTTTGAAAAACGGCGTTAATCATATTAAATAAAAAATAAATCAAAAGGATAAATCATGGATTGCTTATTTTGTCGCGTTGCGCATGGAGAACTACCCACCGAAATCGTTTACGAAAACGATACGGTCTTAGCGTTTCGCGATATTAACCCACAGGCGCCCACACACGTGCTGGTGATACCTAAAAAACATATAGATAGCATGAATCATGCCACAGCTGATGATGTTGAATTGCTGGGGAGTATGCTGCTTGCAGCCAAGCACGTCGCTGCACAAGAAGGTTTGCGCGATAACGGTTATCGCCTAGTGTTTAATATTAATAACCATGGCGGTCAAATGGTGTATCATATTCATTTACATGTATTAGGTGGCCGGCAAATGACCTGGCCTCCAGGATAAGGCATAACACATGAACACTGCATTTAAAAAAATTATTCAAGCGATTGGTGAAGATGTCACGCGTGAAGGCTTGCGTGACACCCCTGAACGCGCTGCAGAAGCTTTTCGTTACCTCACCAAGGGCTACCAAGAAAATATCGATGACATCATCAACGGCGCATTATTTGAGTCTGAGATGAGTGAAATGGTGATCGTCCAAGATGTCGAGCTGTACTCACTTTGCGAACATCATTTACTTCCATTTTTCGGGCGATGCCATGTGGGCTATTTACCCAACGGTAAAGTCTTAGGTTTATCTAAAATTGCACGCATCATTGATTTTTATGCACGTCGTTTACAAATTCAAGAAGGCCTCACGCATGAAATTGCGACCTGCATCGCAGACATCACCGGCGCACGCGGTGTGGCTGTCGTCATTGAGGCAAACCACTTATGCATGATGATGCGTGGTGTTGAAAAACAAAACTCAACCATGAAAACATCGGTCATGCTCGGGGAAATGCGTAATAACCCTAGCAGCCGTATGGAATTTTTAAATTTAATCAAATAGCCCGATTGAGGCTCTTAACCTGCAACATCAACCAGCAGGTTAAGAGCCGTATGTTTTATCCGTGTTTTTTCATTTTAGATGCCCTGCTTTTTCAGCCAATGCGTCAAAAGCTTCTTAACCGATCAAGATACGCCGTCTGAACCTTCTGTTTACGCAGTTTCAGCCGGCGCAACAGCCGCAGAGGGTTTTTCTTTCCACTCAAGCTTCACACGACCTTGCTTGTCGACACCGGCAACAAATACGGTGATTGGCTGGCCTTCTTTAATCACTTCTTCTACTTTTTGTGTTCGGTTTTCGCAAATCTGGGAAATATGCAATAAACCATCTTTATTCGGAAGTAACTGAATAAACGCACCAAAATCGACAATTTTAAGCACTTTTCCGGTATAACTTTTGCCTATCTCAACTTCAGCAATCAGTTCTTTGATTTGGCGTTCTGCTTCAATCAAAGCATCACCGTCGGGTGAGAATAACTTCAAAATACCGGTATCATCGATATCAATCGAAACACCTGTGCTTTCGGTTAAGCCTTTGATGGTCGCGCCACCTTTACCGATGATGGTTCGAATTTTGTCTTCAGCCACTTTCATGGTCACGATACGAGGCGCATGTGTTGAAAGCTCTGTGCGGGCCTCACCTAACGTCGTGTTCATCACGCCAAGAATATGCTGTCGACCGGCTAATGCTTGCTCTAAAGCTTCTTCCATAATGTCTTTTGTGATGCCTGTGATTTTAATATCCATTTGAAGTGCCGTAATACCCGCGGCAGTACCTGCAACTTTAAAGTCCATATCACCTAAGTGATCTTCATCACCTAAAATATCAGTCAAAACAGCAAATCGCTCGCCTTCTTTAATTAAACCCATCGCAACGCCCGCAACCGGTGCTTTTAACGGAACGCCTGCGTCCATTAACGCAAGACTTGCACCACATAAGGTCGCCATCGAGCTTGAGCCGTTGGATTCTGTAATTTCAGAAACAATACGCAACACATAAGGAAAGTCTTCGATTTTAGGCAGGACAGCAGAAATACCACGACGTGCCAAACGGCCATGCCCAATTTCACGACGTTTTGGGTTACCCATGCGGCCTGTTTCTCCGACAGAATAAGGAGGAAAATTATAATGCAACATAAATCTGTCGCGAATTTCACCATCCAGCTTGTCTAAAATTTGGGCGTCACGATCGTTGCCGAGCGTTGCAGACACAATCGCTTGCGTTTCACCCCGTGTAAACAAGACTGAGCCATGTGCTCGATGAAGCAAACCGGTACGAATAGAAATAGGTCGAACGGTGGTGCGATCACGTCCATCAATACGAGGCTCGCCATCTAAAATACGATCCCGTACCAAACGCTTTTCAAATGAGGCGATGCAATTTGAAATAGCTCCTGCATCCAACGCTTCATCTTCAGCAAGCAACGTATCCATCACACCTTGGCGAATGTCGCTGAGTGCGCTATAACGCTCCGTTTTGTCTTTTGAAAGATAAGCCGCCCGAATGCTATCGGCAGCCAACGCTTCAACCCGAGCTTGCAATGCATCATCTTTTACAGGAGGTGTCCACGTCCAAGCTGCTTTCCCACCTTCTTCGGCCATCGCTTGAATCGCCTGAATAACCGGTTGCATGGCGTCATGACCAAACATAACAGCACCCAGCATCACATCTTCACTCAGCTCAGAAGCTTCTGACTCCACCATGAGGACCGCGTCTTTTGTTCCTGCAACAACAAGATCAAGCTCAGATGTTTCAAGTGCGGTTTTACCTGGATTTAATAAATACACACCGTCTTGATAACCCACACGCACTCCGCCAATAGGCCCAGCGAATGGCACGCCTGAAAGCGATAATGCTGCCGATGCACCTATCATAGCTAACATATCAGCAGGGACTTCTGGATTCAGCGACATCACGGTAGCGACGATTTGAATTTCGTTTCGAAAACCTTCAGGAAAGAGTGGGCGAATAGGGCGGTCAATCAAACGGGACGTTAACGTTTCGTGCTCACTTGGAGCCCCTTCACGTTTTTTAAATCCACCAGGAATTTTACCGGCCGCATATGTTTTTTCGATATAATCAACGGTTAATGGGAAAAAATCTGCGCCCGGAGACACGGTCTGACACCCCACAACCGTGACCAGTACCTGGGTCCCACTCATACTTACAAATACTGCCCCGCTTGCTTGGCGTGCAATTTCGCCGGTTTCTAAAACTAGGGTATGCTCACCCAAGGGTATTTCTTTAACTATTTTCGTCATAGTCGCTGCCTCTCATCATTGTCGCGGGCAAAAAAAAAGGCACAAAAATCGCGCCTTTTTCTCCCACATGTGTTGGCTGATCAAAACCTACCCCTACCGGGAGACGTTAAATCAGTATGAATCTCTCAAACCTAATGATTTAATCAACGTCGCATAACGACCTTGATCATTACGTTTTAAATACATGAGTAATTTACGACGTTTATTCACTAAGGTTTGTAAGCCTCGACGTGAATGCATGTCTTTTTTATGTTCTTTAAAATGCTCTGTCAGGTATTTAATACGACCCGTCATAAGAGACACTTGCACTTCAGGAGAGCCTGTATCGTTAGCTGCCTGCTTGAAGTCATTTACAATTTCTGCTTTTTGTGCGCTTGATAGCGACATCGTACACTCCCGGATTCGAAGATTTGGATGTATATAGGAAAGAGAAGAATATTAACATGGCTTCTCGTGAAGAACAAGAGGCTCACCATGCTCATTTTCATTTGTGGCTGAATTAAAAGCAAATATGCTCAATCGCCCAAGCGTATGACTCAGCGGCGTAGGGTTTGTTGCAAGCCATTTGCCGAGCAACGTCACAGTAACCGCTAATACGGCCGCAGTAAACGCCAAGACAGGATTTAATCCTCCAAGCAACATCACCAACCCCGTGGCTATAATACAAACACTCACGCCTATACGTATGGCTAATTTCTCATCCATGGCTTTACCGGAATATTTTTCCAATAAAAAGCGGCTCGTATGCACGCAAAGTTGATAGCTTGAGGTCAGTACGGGCAAGTAAACCGCAAGAGGCGCTAATGCGCCGACTAAAATAAACGCAGCTAAAACACCGTTCATGATCCAACCAAAATCATAGGCCATCTCCCAACAACGCACGATCATGTCATCAGGCACCTCCTCCAGCAGGTGTCGGGCAACATAGATAACATTAATCACAAACCGAGGAATCAGCACACACGCTTGGTACAGCGCTAAAACACGCATAAACTGATCTAAATAGTTAACCCAAGCCGCATAGGTTTCAAAGCTCTCAACGAGCTTGGTTGAGAGCAGCAACATACGACGACTACGAATAAACAGCAAGCGCCAAAAATCGGCTTGTTGTGTCATCGGGCGTATTGTACGTCCGTAGCCTTCTAGATCATCAAAATCAATCATGGCTCTTCATCATGATCAAGACAGGAGTTTTCTTTAGTATCCGGCATTTTAATATACACCACGAGCGAAAGCATAATACAAAAAGAAACATACCAAAAAAACCATGCCTCATGCCCCATGCTTTTCGACCAAAGCGCAATATACTCAGCGGTCCCACCAAATACCGACACCGCAATGGCGTATGGCAAACTCACACCCAACGCGCGAATTTCAACAGGAAAAAGCTCGGCTTTGACAATAGCCGAAATAGATGTATACGTTGACACGATTAAGAGTGCGGTGGTGATGAGTGCAAAGATCAACCAAGGGTTTTGCGTAGAACTTAACGTGGTTAAAATGGGTACGGTCGTCACGCTCCCTAAAATTCCAAACGTTATCAGCAAGCGCCGACGACCAATGATGTCAGATAATAAACCAAATAAAGGCTGAACAACCATAAACACCACAAGCGTAGAAGCCGAAAGCAGTGTTGCGGTATCACGGCTAAGACCTATGGTATTCACGATAAATTTTTGCATGTAGGTCGAATACGTGTAAAACGCCAACGTCCCCCCCATGGTAAGCCCAATAACAACCAACACTTCTTTGGGGTGCTTAATCAGCCCCACCAGTGGATTTTGTTTCAGTTTCGTTGGACTTTCATGCTCAAAAGAATCCGTTTCGTTAATTCGGCAACGTAAATAAAACCCAACGTAGGCCCCCAAGGCACCAATTAAAAACGGTATTCTCCAACCCCAGCTGTATAATTGCTCCTGTGTTAAGACATAACGTTGTAAAACAATCAGCACTAAAAGTGCTATCAGTTGCCCCATAATCAACGTCACGTACTGAAAACTGGAATAAAAGCCTCGATAACGACTGCTGGCCATTTCACTCAAATACGTAGCACTCACACCATACTCGCCCCCCACACTAATTCCTTGGATTAAGCGCGCAAAAACAAGGATTGCAGGCGACCAGATACCCACCATATGATACGTAGGCGCCAAAGCGATTAAAAGTGAACCGAAACACATCAGCATAACCGACGCAACAAGAGCCGCTCGGCGCCCTTTTTTGTCAGCATACACCCCCATCAGTAAACCACCCACTGGGCGCATCAGAAAGCCTACCGCAAAAATAGCCGCTGTATGGAGTAATTGTGCCGTTAGATTTCCTTTAGGAAAAAAAGACGCTGCAAAATATAACGAAAATGCGGAATAAATATACCAGTCATACCACTCAATCAAATTACCCAGTGCACCGCCGAAAATTGATTTAATACGATTTTTTGTGTTCACGCCGTGCTAACCTCATAATTTGAAAATCAAAGCACTTTACACGGGCCTCTCTAAACTGGCAACTAAAACCCGTGTATTCTCATAGGGTTGAGTTTGAACACCTGCATCCGCATTAACATTAAATAGGCTGTGTGCAGCCAACGACGTTGTTGAGGCTTGGCCCACGTCTGGCTTTGCTAAATAATCAGAAAGCAATTTACCAGCTATGGTCGCAAGCACAGCCACAGCTGCAGCAGCAAAAGCTAAAACAGGACTTGTACAGCACAGCAGAATCACAACAGCCGCTGATACCACACAAATACTTACCCCGATACGCACCATCAAAGGCATTAATTCAGCGTAGTGATGCTCGAGTGTTTTGCCTTCAGAAAGCGCTAGGGTCATACGCGTCAAATGCATGAACAAATGATAACTGGGGGTTGCAACCGAGAGGAAAAGCGCGCAAGGCGCCAAAGGCCCCACCAAAACAAACAAACTCAACACGCCCGTCACAAGCCAGCCAAAATCATACGCCATTTCCCAGAGGCGAGCCTGCATATCGGCCGGTGTTTCATCACCTATATGATTAAAAACATACAGCGTATTCATCCAAAATCGAGGAAGTAAAATAACGGCATGATACAATGCAAATATTTCGAAAAAACTATCTAAAAATCTAAGCCATGGGCCATACTGCTCGATATTTTGCTCCATCAACGCCACCGACAACAACACCATCCGTCGCGATCGTACCAAGAGTACACGGACAAAATCAACATCAGGTGTATGTTTACGTATGACATTGCCATAGCCTTCTAACTCACGCATACAGCTCGATACGCTAGGGAAAATTCCGACCCTGTCGTTGAAAACATCAAACTCTGATGAAAAATAGCGAGAATATGTCATGCTCGGCCCCTATGACGTGACCCAACCTTATCTGAGCAAATATAATACATAAAAACCAGTGTAAAAGCAAACTTTAGTGCGCTTGTGCCACAAGCCGCTTGACCTTAAGCTCACCCTCAGGTGTTCGCTCACCCAGTCCAAAAAAATTACCTTCAGATGCATAAAGCCGGAGGTATTCAGAGGTTTCTACCGCATCAAACACATGAGAAATCACTTTGCCTTGGCTCAACGCCAATACAGCATCAGCATCCAAATCAAAACGTGGAAATTGGGTTATCGCATAATCAACAGGCAATAAATGAGCTCGTCGAGCCTCCAACGTTTCGGCCTCCAAGGCCTCAAGCGACCACATAGGCTGATGCTCAAACCCAGCCGTATGCACGCGATGAAGTTTGGTCACATAAGCACCCACGCCTAAAGCTTCGCCAATGGATTCAACTAACGAACGAATATAAGTCCCTTTGCTGCACGTAACCGTGAGATCCATGGTATACCCATCAAACCCACGACACCGCAGTTCATGAATATGTAAATTTCGTGCAGATCTTGAAATATTTTCGCCGCGTCTTGCGTAGTCATACAAAGGCTTACCTTGGTGCTTGAGCGCAGAATACATGGGGGGCACTTGTTGAATATCACCTGTAAAACCAGGCAAAACATCCATGAGTGCTTCATACGAGATATCAACGCGTTCAACACATGGCGTAATATCACCTTCAGCATCTCCCGTATTTGAAGTTGCACCTAACAAACCTGAAGCTTCATAGGTTTTATCGGCATCTAACAGATAGTGAGAAAACTTAGTGGCTTCGCCAAAACAAATAGGCAGCATGCCTGTGGCGAGTGGATCTAAACTTCCGGTGTGTCCTGCTTTTTTTGCACCCAGCAAGCGTTTGACACGCTGCAAAACAGCATTACTCGATAACCCTAGGGGTTTATCAATCAATAAAATACCGTCAATGCATGCAGGAGTAATTTTAGGCGTCTGGCTCATCAAAATTGTTCGCATCATCAATCAATCGCGTCAGACGCTTACCGTACTCAACTGAGGTATCATAAACAAACGAAAGCTTGGGAACTTTACGCAAACTCAAGCTACGAGCAAGCGCTGTACGTAAAAATACCGCCGACTCGTTGAGTAAAGCTGTGACTTCATCGGGTGCATCACTGATGGCTGTAAAATACACCCGCGCATGACTTAAATCTTTTGAAATATTCACAGCTAAAATGGTCATCCATTGTGGGAGCCGTGGATCATCCACTTCGTGCTGAATTAAATGTGCAAGCTTGCGCTGCATCAATTCAGCCACGCGATCGGGTCGTCTACCGTTGTGATTCATAACTCGCGCTTGACCTCAACTGTTTCGAATACTTCAATCATGTCACCCACTTTAACATCATTATAGTTTTTAACGCCGACACCACACTCCATGCCTTGACGTACTTCAGATGCATCATCTTTAAATCGACGTAACGATTCAAGCTCACCTTCATAAATAACCACATGATCACGTAACACACGAATCGGTCTATTACGCTTAAGCGAACCTTCAACCACCATACATCCTGCAATTGCGCCAAGTTTGGGTGAGCGAAACACATCACGCACTTCAGCGAGTCCAATAATGTTTTCTTTGAACGTCGGCGCAAGCATACCTGTTAGGGCGGCTTTGACTTGGTCGACAATATCATAAATAACACTGTAATAATTTAAAGCAACAGATTCCACTTCAGCTAAACGTCTTGCGGCAGAATCGGCTCGTACGTTAAAACCAATTAACAGTGCATCAGAGGCAATCGCTAAATGCACATCAGATTCGGTAATACCACCAACACCGGTCGCAATAACGTTCACTTTGACTTCATTGTTAGACAAGTTCGTTAATGCATCAGCAATGGCTTCAACCGAGCCTTGAACATCAGCCTTAAGTGCAATGTTCAGCGTTTTAACTTCACCGGCTTGCATGTCATCGAACATATTTTCTAAGCTGCTGCGTTGACGTCTCGCAAGTTTTACATCACGGAACTTTCCTTGTCTAAACAAAGCCACTTCACGTGCGCGTTTTTCATCAGCAACCACAATCGCTTCATCACCGGCATGAGGAATCGCGGATAACCCCAGCACCTCAACAGGTATTGATGGACCCACGGAAGATACACTTTCGCCATTATCACGAACCAGTGCACGCACACGACCATACTGTTGGCCTGCAAGCAACATATCGCCTTTCTGTAACGTGCCGCTTTGAACAAGAATGGTTGCCACAGGACCGCGGCCTTTATCAAGACGAGATTCAATCACCACACCACGCGCAGGACCTTCTTGATGAGCCTCAAGCTCTAAAACTTCGGACTGCAATAAAAGCGCATCTAAAAGATCATCGACACCCATGCCTGTTTTCGCTGAGATCTGAACAAATTGTGTGTCACCACCCCATGCCTCGGGTAACACATCATGACTTGATAATTCGGTCATCACGCGATCGGGATCCACACCGTCTTTATCCATCTTATTCACTGCAACAATCATCGGCACGTTTGCAGCTTTCGCATGTTGAACGGCTTCGATGGTTTGTGGCTTCACACCATCATCACCCGCAACCACCAAAATGACGATATCAGTTGACTTTGCACCACGCGAACGCATGGCTGTAAATGCCGCGTGACCTGGTGTATCAAGAAAGGTTAAATCCCCTTTATCTGTTGAAACATGATACGCACCAATATGCTGCGTAATACCACCGGCTTCGCCTACAGCGACTTTCGTTCGACGAATATAATCAAGCAACGAGGTTTTACCGTGATCAACATGCCCCATAATGGTGACAACCGGTGCGCGTGTTGTTTTTTCTCCCGTGTGAGTATGCGCATGATTTAAGCCTTCTTCAATCGCATTATCACTGAGAGCGCGTGGCGTATGCCCCATCTCTTCAACCACAATCATAGCTGTTTCTTGGTCAATCACTTGATTGATAGTCGCCATAGCGCCAAGCCCCATCATCACTTTAATCACCTCAACGCCTTTGACCGACATACGGTTGGCAAGCTCAGCAACGGTGATGGTTTCAGGTACGGCAACATCATGTTTTATGGGTGCTGTTGGTTTCGCAAAGCCATGTGTTAACGCTTCCTCAGCTTCAAGATAACGCTCAGATTTTTCATGGCCTCGTTTTTTCTTCGATTTATTATGACGTCGCCCGTTCCCAGAAAAACCATCCCCTTCATTTCGTGATGACGCATCATATTTTGATTTTTTATGACCACGTTTAGCATCGGCATTGGTTTTTTTCTTATCATGAGAGGGTGCATCTGTACGCGCACGCTTAGGCTCAGATTTGGGCTCAAGATCTAACTCGAGCTCAAGATGTAACTCTGGCGTCATTTGACTCAACTCAGATGGTTCAGATGTATCTTCAACCGATGAAGACTCAGGAGTTTGCTCAGGTTCAGATCCAACCTCAGATTGAGATGTGCTCTCCGCTTCTACAGCAGCATCGATTTGCAGAACCGCCGCTTCTGCAGGTGAATCTAGCACATCGACCTGTTCTATCATAACGTTAACTGACTCAATGGCTTCAACTGATTCAACAGGCTCAACTGATTCAACAGGCTCAACTGATTCAACAGGCTCAACCTCGGCTTCCTGTAATGCTGTACGCTTCACATACGTGCGTTTTTTACGTACTTCAATATTCACTGTTTTACCGCGCTGAGCATCTTGCCCAAGAGGCATTTGAGAAATACTTTTTCGGCGTAAGGTGATACGTTCAGGCTTGGCGACATCTTCTTGCGCACGATTGCCTTTTAAATGATTAATCAAGATTCGTTTTTGATCTTCATTGACCAGCTGCTCTTCTGACGTTATTGATAAGCCAGCACTTTTCAATTGGCTTAACAACCGTTCAACTGGGATCCCAACGACACTTGCTAATTGCTTCACCGTTACATCAGCCATGTTTTATTTCCCCTCTCTGCAACTCGCACTCACATTCACATTCAGCAACTCATCAAGCCTCAGACGCGTCGTCAGACTCAAACCATGCTTCCCGAGCCTTCATAATTAAGGCTCCAGCTTTTTCTTCCGTCATCCCAGGCACATCGAGTAACTCATCGACTGCAAGCTCTGCTAAATCATCACGTGTGGTAATGCCTGCAGCCATCAAACCTTCAAACAATGCTGGCGTCACACCGTCCATCGAAGCTAAATCCGTGTCGCCTTCACTTATTTTTTCTCCAAGCAAGGCTTGTGTTAGAAGTGTATCATTGGCTCGATTACGCAGTTCATCTACAATTTCGTCATCAAACGCTTCAATTTCCAATAGCTCTTCTTTAGGCACATACGCCACTTCTTCTAACGAAGAAAAACCATGATCGACAAGCAACTGAGCCACTTCTTCATCAATTTCTAATGCCGTTGTAAATGATTGGATAATTTTGGAGGCTTCTTCTTTGTTCTTGCTTTCAAAATCTTCTATCGTCATGACATTAAGCGACCAACCGGTTAATTGACTTGCAAGGCGTACGTTTTGTCCGCTTCGACCGATGGCTTGAGATAGCTGCGAACTGTGTACGGCTAAGTCCATGGTGTGTGAATCTTCATCCACAACAATCGATGAGACTTCAGCAGGTGCCATCGCATTAATCACCAATTGTGCAGGGTTATCGTCCCATAAAATAATATCGACGCGCTCACCACCTAACTCACTAGAAACGGCTTGCACGCGAGCACCACGCATACCCACACAGGCACCAACGGGATCAATACGCCCATCATTGGTTTTAACGGCGATTTTAGCACGACTACCTGGATCACGTGCTGCAGCTTTAATTTCAATCACAGCTTCACCAATTTCGGGCACTTCAATGCGAAACAATTCGACTAACATTCCATCATGAGTTCGGCTAACCAATAGCTGCGGTCCCCGTGTTTGCTCAGAAATTGCATAAAGATAAGCACGCACACGATCATTTGTACGAAACATTTCTTGCGAAAGCATTTCTTTACGCGACAAAAAGGCCTCGGCCTTTCCACCTAAATCAATAATCACATGCTCACGCGTTACTTTCTTAACCGTTCCGTACACAAGCTGGCCAAGTTTGTCTTTGAATTGATCTTCAACAAGTTTACGTTCTGCTTCCCGCATTTTTTGAGCAATGGCTTGACGTGCACTTTGTGCAGAAATACGTCCAAACTCAACGGACGGTACCAATTCTTCAATTCGACCACCGAGCTCAATATCTGGAGCACGCTTTTGGGCTTCTGCTAACGTCAACTGACGCTCAGGAAACATGACTTCATCATCAGCAACCACATCCCAGTAACGAAACGTTTCATAATGACCGGTTCGTGGATCGACTTTTACGCGAACACCTGTATCCATACCCGAAAGTTTACGTGTTGCAGACTCAAGGCCCGCTTGAATCGCTTCCAAAACTGTAGCTTTGGTGACACCTTTTTCGTTCGATAGTGCCTCAGCAACCAATAACAATTCTTTGCTCATGCTTCGCCTCGTTCAACAGTCAAATGTGCTTTCACAATGTTTGAGAAAGGAAAGGTATGCTCTATATCCCCTTCCTGCAAAATTAGGGCGTCATCCTGAACTGCTGTAATCGTCCCCGTAATGTTTCGCCTGTCGCCCATGGGGCGCCCTAAACGAATCTGAACTTCTTCGCCAAGATAGCGCGCGTATTGCTCGGGATAAAACAGAGGTCGCGGCTCCCCAGGTGATGATATTTCTAAATTATATTGCTCAGGAATTGGATCATGCACATCAAGTAAAGCACTGACTTGACGACTTACGCGCTCACAGTCATCGACCACAACCCCTTCAGGTGTATCAATATAGATGCGTAAAAGACTATGCCGCCCTTGCCGGTGATATTCACAGCCCCAAAATTCAATGCCCATGCTTTCGATACTTGGGCGTATGAGTGCTTCTATTTCCTGTTGGATCATAAATTGGCTTCGTAAAATTTTAAAAAATATTAGGTAATAAAAAACCTCATAAATGAGGTTCATATAGAAGTGGTAGCGGGGGCAGGATTTGAACCTACGACCTTCGGGTTATGAGCCCGACGAGCTACCAAGCTGCTCCACCCCGCATCAACTGAAGGAAGTATACCTAAAATGTTTATTTGGCACAACCCCCCCCTTGTATTCTTTATTGAGCTAAATACACATGATTGAGCTAAATACACATGTTGATTTTGTTTCAACATTGTATATACTTTAATTATCCCATAACAGAGGTCATCACATGAAAGTAGAAGCTAAAATTCAAAAATGGGGTAATGGCTTAGCACTCAGGGTTTCAGGTGCTTTGCGCGATATTCCTCACTTTAAAGAAGGAATGCTCGTTGAAATTGATGTTAACGAAGAGGGTTTCGTGCTAAAAAAACGCGTATCTCAAAAACAGGCACGCTTTCCATTTGATGAAGAGCAATTACTTAAAGGCTTAACACCTGAACTTGCCCATGCCGACTTACTTGCCAAGCCCATCGCAAAAGAGGTTGGTGAATCATGAGCACAAGCTATATCCCTGAGCGCAATCATATCGTATGGATAGATTTTGAGCCAACAAAAGGCCGTGAGATTGGAAAATATCGACCTGCCTTTATTTTATCATCAAAAACATATAATCAAAAAACAGGTCTTGTTATCTGCTGCCCCATCAGCACAAGTATTCGAGGTGGCGCAACCGAGGTTTTAATTCATAACATGGACAAGCCTTCTGTCGTTGCGGCGAGTTTAATTCAAACACTTGCCTGGAAAGAGCGTAAAATTAAATTCCTTACCCAGGCAGAAGAGGGCGTTATCAACAACGTTCTCTTCCGCATCCTTCCCCTGATCGGTGCAGATAAACTGATCGAAGGCATGATATAATTTCGGGACGTCAATTAAAGGCCAATAAGAACAGTTTTATTGCATAACAATTTTGGGTATGATATGCTTCAACCTATATAAACCCATAGGAGTTAACATCATAAGTTATTTCTTCCCTGATTTAGTAGAAGACAGAATGTCATTTTATATTTTATAACCTTCCCTTGACCAACAATACTTGTACTAGCAATTGGCCAGCAATTCCCGCTTATAAAAAAATCTCAGTAATTTAGGGGTCTTTTGGTGCATTTGAAAGTTATTTTTTCGTAAACCATCTTAGAATTTGATTGGGGTGCCGAGCTTAATGTGGCACGGATACCCCCTCTCCCGACGCGGAGTATGAGCAGTGCTCCTCGCTTTTTTCGGGAGAGGGATGGGGAGAGGGCATGGAAAAATCTCTCATGAGGCAGCGAGCTCGAGATTTGC
>Ga0100378_1000451_pt1 | contig 45712 bp, 76 predicted proteins | sample CryGeymeta201502_FD_81535 | JGI IMG/M metagenome (GOLD analysis project Ga0100378, IMG submission 81535) | Groundwater microbial communities from Crystal Geyser aquifers in Utah, USA - Crystal Geyser metaG 2015-02 | ecosystem: Environmental > Aquatic > Deep subsurface > Groundwater | place: USA... | reverse complement strand
TAGGTATTTTCTCCCAGTTATTAGCGTATTCATATAATTCTTTTTTAAAATCTTCTCTTTCATTCTCTTCTTTTAACAAAGAATAAAAGTCAGTTAATTCTTCACAAATATCATTAATTATTGTATTTTTAGGTTCTAACTGAAAAAATATTCCTCCACCACCAAAAAAAGGTTCAATATATCTTTCAAAAGAAGGAATTAAATCTTTTATATAGATAAATTCTTTTGTTTTACCACCAGGCCATTTTATGAGTGTTTGCATTGTCATTTTATTACCTTAATTATCTTAACCATATTTATATCTTATTTGTTAGTTTGTTTTATAAACCTTTTGGTTTTTGTGAGTTTTATCAGGAATTATAATTTTACCCTCAACCTCGACATCATATCCTTCATAAATTCCTTTGTCTTTTTTAAGTTTTATTTCTTTAAATTTCTTAGAAGTCTCATAAAACTTATATTGTTCAGGACATAATTCTTTTTTAGCCATACTCAAAGAAACATTACCTTTTTCATAACTTTGTTTGCTTCTATTAGAATAATGTTCAAATTCTACATGAGGTGAATGCATTAAATCCTGTAATTGCCAATATCCTCCAGGAACTTCGGTCCAAATATACATTAATTCTTTATATACTCTATCTTGCCAGGCTTTTGTGTATTTTATTACTACATTTGTCTTCAAATGACTTTCTAATCTTATTTCTACCTCATCTTTGTTTAATCCCGAGTCTTCTAATCTTTGCGAATACTTTAAAATGTATTCAGATAATTGTTTTTCTGTTAAATAAATCATAATATATACCTCTTCCCACCTTTTTTGGGTTTGATGAACTCACTTATAGCGAACATCACACTATCTGCAACATCATCATTCATTCCTTTAGGTTTATGTATTTGAGTGTTGCCCATATTAGTTTCTATTGCTTCTAAACCTTTTAATTGCATTAACATAGTTTTGTCTTGATAGAACTCTATTTTTTGGTTATTAACTGCTATTTGCATATTCTCATAACTTCTGATTTTGTCCGCTTTTGAATTAAACTCCAAGACCCTAAACCCAGCTCTCTTTAATAACGCTATAGGCGTGTCACCAGCAGGACACGACTCAGTAATTATTGTATGTAATCTATATCTTTCTCTTAATCTTTTAAAATAATCAACAAGTTTATCGTTTTCATATTTTTGTACAAACTCTTTAGTTCTTAAAATAATAGATTTCTGTTCTTTTTCGTCAAAATATGCTAAAGTTACTGCCGTTCTTGAAGTTACACTACCAAAATCTACCCCAGCATACACTTTTTCATAACATTCATCAATGCTACTTCTTAAAGCTGTACATTTATCTATTTTTTCTGGGTCAAAGAAACTGTATCTACCTGATGTGAATTTTGCTTCAAACTCTGCTTCAAAGTCTCTTAATTTTCCTTGTTCTATAGATTGTTGTCGTCTAACCCATCCATTAACCCAGTCATCTTCGTAAATGGTCCAATTATACCAAACTCTATGCCAACCAGTCGCAGGATTCTCTTCCTCAGGTCTAAATATATCTCTATAATAACTCGGAGTTCCTTTAGGTGTACTACAAATAATACAATGCCCATCAGTTTTCTTTAAAGTAGGTAAAGCTTCGGAGTTAAAGAAATAATTAGGGTCTTCACAACCTAAGAAATCGCCTTCATCAATAATCAAGAAACTAAATGAGTTACCTCTTAGTTTTTTAGTAGGAGGGAAACATTCAATAGTTCCACTTGGAAACATAAGTTTATACGCAGTAGGTTTCTCAGTCATTTTATTAGTGAAATATTGTCTTGATGAGTGTTCAGTTCCTTTAGTAAGTTTTGCAAATACTCCATCTGCGTTCTGAATCACTGTATAAATATCTCTTAATAACTTCTTTGCTTGGTCTTCTGTAGCTGAAACAATACCTATCTTTGTTTTCTTGTCAATACCCACAGGATAAACATTATTATAAGCGGCCCAAAATGCAAAAATAGCAATAACTAAAGATTTACCTATTTGTCTTGAAGTATTACATATAAAAAATTTGTATTTATACATATCATCGAGCATTTTAAACTGATAATCATAAGGATTAATACCACAAACCCACTTCCCCCATAAAAAAGGATGTCTTTTAGCAATAGTAAGTGACATTTTAAGCATAGGAGTACAATACTCTTCAAACCTCTGTTTATCTTCATTAGTAAGTTTAGTGTAGTAAGGATTACTATTAAGAGTATCATAATATTCTTGAAATTCTAAATCTCTCTTTAAATCATCAATAGTAAGTTTCATTCTTCAGTATATACTCCATCTTTAATATCAAATATCATTTTATCATCCTGTGATTGTGTATTCACAGTTATACTCTTAGGCTCTAATGATTTCATTGTTTTAATAGCATCATTAATTGCTTTGAATTTTTTATAATCTGCTTCTGTATCTGTTAATAACTCAATTATCTCTTCATATATAATTTCAGCTAGTTGTTCATCACCCTCATCAATAGCTTTATTATACTTTCTTTCTAAATGAGCTTTCTTGGTCTCAAACTTTAACTGCTCTTTCATAGTCAAAGTGGCTATATTTACTTTACTCATAGTGGCAAGGTCATCAGTATTTCTTAACTCTTGAAGGAAGAAAGCAATTACTTCAGCCTGTATCTCGTCAACACTAAGTCCACGAACTTTACTTAACGCTTCAGCCCATTTTGTAGTTCTTTCATTATGCGCTATTGTCAAATCTCTGTATTGTTGTGAAGCTTTAGTCCTAACAATACTTGTTACATCTTTATGTTTACCCATCTTACTAACTAAATCTCGCCATACTTTGTCTCATAAATCCACAACTTAAACATCTTGCAAATATTAAAGTTACCCCTCGATTTTGTATTCCTGCTTGTACTTCTTTACTCCCACAATTAGGACAACTAAAACTTTTATATGCTTTCATACTATTATAAGGATTTCAACCTTTATAAACCTTTGCTTTTATACTGTTTTTATACCATATAGGTTCGAAATTCGAACCAAATATTTATAAAGAAAATTATCACATAAAGTATAATTATAAGTAAGGACCATAAGTCACTCTGTAAAAAGAAGCTTATGCCCCCTGAGCTGATATAGCTAGAACCTAATCGTTGGTGAAGTTCTGAACAACAAAGACACAAGTAAATCCTTTTGGAGACAAGTAAACCTGACTGGCAACACAAAGGTTGAGGATATCAAGAGTATGGATTGTGGGTAAGTGTCTTAATATAACTTAAACGTTCTATAGAGTTAAAGGAAAGTTATGATAAAAGTGTGATATAATATTCACTACAACTGTATTCACAAAACATTAATATATTTGCCTAGAGTGAATTAATATCACAACAGTCCTTTGACTTTTTCTTGAAGTTGTTTTACAACGATACTTGTGTTACACTAAGGTTGTAACTATGATATAAACAATGTATCCAACAAAGTACCTAACAATGTATCTAACAATGTATCTAATGACCTATATATATATACACCTATGTAACCTTATGCTTATTCTTGAAATATATGTTGGTATATACATTTGTATAAAACATATGTAACTATATACTACTATATACATTTGTTATACATATATAACACACTACAACACAATATAAAAACAATAGTACGACATATGTAACAATAAAAAGAGTTATTGGAAGGGGTTATAATGACATTATTTATAGTATTTACATTATATACAATATTTGTGTTATATGATGTTATTTTATGTTATTTACATAATTTTAGATCATCATATCCTATGTTATAGTATATGTAATACATCACAATAACATAAGATTACACATTGTATCCTACATATAGTACTATATACATTTATATACATTATATACATTTATATATCCGCCCATACTAATACACCTATTATCTATTCACTACTACATAATAACAACAAAAAGACTAATTCTATTTACTACTCCTCGTAAGAACAAATATTTATATAATACTCTATATTAGTATTACTATCATGAAACAAACAAAAGAAATAAAAACACTGATAAACAAAATAAGTAGATTAAAAAGAATAGAATATAAATCTTTAATTTTAAGATTTGTAAAATACTTAGAAAAATTTACAGGAGATAAATTACAAAAAGTAGCGAGAAATAAATTAAACTATAATGTTTGTAATGTGTATTTAAAAATAAAATAAACTCTTTAGGAGTTACAAAAGGTTATAATAAACCTTAAATTATTATACTTTAAGGGAGTTGAAGTAAGGAACACACCCCCACTAAACAAAAATGGAATATATATTAAATACGGAATATGACAGTAAAAAAAGCTTTTATAATAAAGCTTTAATAAAAGAAAATGGAGAAACTATAGAATTATATAGTTATGGCTTATTAGTAAGTTATATTATTAAAGATTTAAATAAGGTTATTGTTTTAGGTACCCATTCACAGACTACTTTAAGACACATTAAAGAGTTTTTGTTACAAAATGGCTTCAAGGCAGAAACAAAAAAACAAATAGAACAAGATTATTTAAATGAGGAATTAAAAAAATGAACGATAAACAAATAAATGAATTAAAGGCTCTTATTGAGTCAGAAGAGAAATATTATAATTTTAACGATTTTGTATTTAATTATATAGATATTGAAGAATTAAAGGAAATTGATAATATTGAGGATTTAGAGGAATATTTAAGAGATTTAAACGATGAAAGACAAATAACAGATACAGAAGTTATTTATTATTCAAACGCTATTGAGTATTTAAAAGAGAATGATAATAGTTTAAATAATTCTTTAGAATTAGCTCGAGGATTAGGTTATACAATAGAGAATATAAATAGTGAAAAACTAGCAAGTTTACTAAAAAGTGATATTAATTTAAATGATTATGGTGATTTTATTAATACCATTATTGGTGAATTAAAAGACATTTTTGAAGAGGTAGAAAATGAAAATTAATGTGGATTTATCCGATAAAAATAACTTAAATTTTTATTTGTCTTTTTTAAAAAGTGAAGGATTAATAAAACATTTATTAAGTAATATATTAAAAGAACAATTTAAATAAAAAATGACTAAAATAAATTATAAAGAACCTGAAATTTTTGAGATAGAGAAAATAAGAGGGGAAATAAATAAAAATATTCAATTTATGGAAGAAAGAGAATTAAATGAAAAAATAACCTCAATAAATGTAATATTAAACGACTTAAAGGCTCAAAAAGAGAGCAGAAGACATAAAAAAAACTATACGATGAAAAATTTAATAATTGATGAGAGGTTTAAAAGATGATAGTTGAAAACTTAGAAGAATTAAAAAAGGTTAGAAAAGATATAAAACCTTTAGGTTATAATATAAAAAGTTATACTAATAGTTTAGGGAGATTTGCAGAAGTATTTTATAAAGATGAGAAATTATTTATTTTAGCTAATAAAGAACACTTCATAAAACATAAAATAATTTATGATTATTTCAATAAATATAAGAATAATAAAAATAATATTGTAATTAAAGAGGTTTTATAAATATGAATTTGATTAATATACTAAAACAAGGAAAAGTATTTGCTATTGTAGGGAGTAAACACTCAGGTAAAACTACTACATTGTTTAACTTTATTAATAGTGTTGAGAATACGAAAACGAATAAATATGTATTTTGTTATCATCAAGAGACAAAACTTTTATTAAAAAATAAAGGTTTAAGTTTTTTTGATACTTTGGAAGAGTTAGAGCAAATAAACAACTCTTTTATATTTATTGACGAGTTCCATTTATTGTTTAATATTGAGGATAGACACAATAATGATATAATAAAAAAAATATTTAACCAATTAGAACATAATAATAATATAGTAATACTTGCAGGAACCACAGAATATTATAATAAACTCATATGCTCCTTAATTCCTGACAATAATTATATATTGTGTAAAATATTATTTAAAGATTTTATACAAGGTTCGCAATTAAAAAAATATGTGCTAAGTTTAGGAACTAATTTAAAAGGAGGTACAATGTTAAATCTTAAAATTGGTGAAGCTTTTTATAAAGGTGAAGTATTAAAAATACAATATAATAAAAGTTTAGATAAAAAACACAATAGAATAAATTTATTTGAGGTGAAAAAATGTATAAAATAAATAATAAATCTTTTGATAATTATAATGATGCTTTGATTTACTCAATAAAAATAAAAGAAGAATATTATAAAGATTTAAAAACTCTAGTTAATGATTTTTATCCTAATAAAAACCAAAAACAAAAAGAAAAACTCTTAAATTTATTATTTATTAATAAAGAGTTTAAAATAATTCATAATTAACCCTCATTTAATTAACATTTAATCCTTATTTCTTGTAGTTTTTACTTATATTTACTCATATTATATTTTTTATTTAATTCTACTTTTAACTTTGTGTTTGAAATTGTGTTAAATTTTGTGTGTGTTTTTGTGTGTGAAAAAAAATGTAGAGATTTTGTAGAAATTATGTAATAAATTTTGTAGAAATTAAGTTTATAATTTTATGTTTAATTTTGTGTTTGAAATTGTGTTAAACTTTGTGTAATTTACTACTATATAATAACGAAAACAATTCATTAATAAAATATATAACTATTTTTACTACTAAAAAGTTATAAATTATATTTTTTAGGAATTTTATTTTGAAATCTATACTAAAGGCGAATTTATATTTTTTTGACCCCCCAGTATAGTTTTTTTAATCATCTTCAAGGTATTCACCATTTCTTTTCTTTATAATTATTTCGGGAATTGCTATGTCTTCTTCCATAATATAATAAATCTGAATGTATTTATAAATCTTTCGTTTTTATATCTACACCTAATTCATTTAAGAGATTTAACCTATAATTATCTCTTACTCTAGCTTTATTTGAATATATACTTGCCCAAATTTTATGGTCTTGGATATAGTAATTCTGTTTTCTCAACCATTCTTTAGTATTTTCAAAGATTTTATTATTATCTAAACCTTTATCTTTCCAATAACTCATTAAACAAAATATAATTCTACTTCTACCATCAGTAAATTTATGGGATAACATATATCTTATACTTTTAGGAGTTTCAGTTTCAGGAGAAAGTATAATTTCATCGCCTAAGATTGATTGTGACAAGACTTTTTTATGTGTCGAGTAACTTAATTCATTTGTATAAAAAAGAGGACTTAAATAAGCTAATTTGGAGATATTAGTATATAATAAAGTCTTTATTGTTTTCTTTACAGGATGTACTGAATCTTCCGCTCTAATCCACCCTCTCATAACTGGACCAGAATCTATAGGAATTTTTAAATCTTGTTCTATTAATTCTAAAAGTTTACGTTTATGGAACTTATTTTTATATTTACTAAAGAAATGTAAGTGCAAACCTGTCTCACTTGAAGTATAAATAACAAATAAAAAATTATGTTTTATAAACCAAGTTAAGATTTGTGTTTTTTGGTCATGACTTACATTATCAAAATCTACCACAATCTCATATTTACATAATTTTCTGTTACTAAAAACACTACAATCCTCTTTCAGTTTCCAATCTTTGCCCGAGTAATCACTACTATTAAGATACAAAGGTTTTAGATTATTTAATATCTCTTTCATTGAAATATATTTTTATTCAAACTCTCCAACTAATTATTATCCAATCTTCATAAGAAGTTACATCAGAGATAATCTTTTGAAAAGACTCATTAGTTTTCGTATTTATAATTTCAATAACTAAATTATTTAAATTTCCTAATTCAAAATCGAGTAACTTTTGAAATCTCTCGTCTTCTATATCTTGTTTTCTTAAAGTATTAGATTTGAGTCCTAAAAACTCTTTTCTATAATTTTCTTGTGTTGATCTAAATTTAACTCTTTGATACATTTTTTTTAATTAGTGTAGATTTTAGATACCTACAAAACTATTATTTTAATTTTTCTCTTAATTCGTTACAAATTGCCCTAATGTTACTAATACCTAGTTCATTTGCTTTATGGGAAGGATTATCATCACACAACATCCTTTCTAATAAATCCAATCCACTAAGGATTGCGCATTTCTGTAATTCAGTAATTTCCAAATTATATTTTTTATTTTCCATATTTCTTTATTATTGTATAATTAAACGGATTTTCCAAATCCTTTTTCTTTATTATTATATTCTTTATATTCTTTATATTCTTTATTCATTTTCATCAAACCCAAATATTAAATCATAGACTTCAATACTAAAAAACCCTTGTTCAATATATTCTTTTCTATATTTTAAAACTGCTTTCTTAACATCCTCATAATAAAATGCTTTAACACTAACACCATAAGAATTCTTAGCATCAAATACTAATTTTGATTCTTGTAAACTCATTTTAATATTTTTCTCCATAACCACATTTACACCTGTAACCTATTGCAACAGATTCATAACAACAACTCTCACCATAAGGTCTTGGCTCAGATACTGTAATATAATTATCATCATTATATTTCATAGCACATTCAGGACACCTATAGTCTTGTTTTTTTAAGTATTCTAATACATCATAAATTAAACTACTAATTTCTTCTTTTGAACGAGAATATTGTCCTGAATTAATATCTCCATTATTCCAATTACTTTCTTCAGAATATATTTTATCTATTAAATACATTTCATCTTCTAAAAATAAGATAAAATCTTCAAAATCGTCTTGATATGATAAATAAAACTCTTTTATTTCTTCTAGGTTTTCAGTATTTTTTGTTTCTTTCATTTTTTAATATAAGTAATATAGATAATATGTTTGTATTTATAAACCTTTTTATTTTTTAAGTTTCAACTCACCAATAATATTATTTAATAACTTAGGTTTGAATTTATGAAATTCTACATTTACATTATAAAATCTATTAGGTTCATCAGTATTAAATTCTTTATATTTATGTATGTGTCCATGTATAACATAATCTGTTGAAAATGTACTATCTATCGGATTATGTACTAATTCTACACTTTTACCTTGAAATAAAATTATCATAGATTGTATATTTGATATATTTAAAGGGTCATGATTACCTTTAATATATATAATATTACCATTTAATCTTGGTTGTATATTATTATCATAATCAGTTTTTTTATTCAAAGCAACATCACCTAAATGATAAACTGTGTCATTAGGATTCACTACTGAATTCCATTGTTTGATAATAAACTCATTCATTTCTTCTACAGTCTTAAACTTTCTCCATTGTTCTTTTATCATTGTGGAGTGATTAAAATGTGTGTCTGATGTCACAAATATCCCTGATCTTTTACTTCTTTGCATTTTTCTTTCTCTTTCTTTTAACTCTTGTAGCTAAAGGGTGTATGAATTGAGTTATATGATTATCGTAATAAAAATTAAGTCCCTTGAGCATATTTTGATAATCTTTATTATTGTTTAATTTTTTTTTAGTGTATCTATTATACCACTTCCACACTCTACCTTCAATAACATTACATCTCCTACATAACACAGCTCTGACTCTCCGTTCACCAAAATGTTCATGGTCAATATGTATGTTTTTAGGGTTAGATTTAACATCAGATTCTAAATCACAACCACATATTGCACAAGTATAACCTTGTTCTATTAATAATTTCTCTCTAACCCATTTAAGGTCCTTATTTTTTAATTGAATGAGTTTCATTTCTTAAACATATTTCTAAACACTTGTTCAAAAACATTAATACTCCAACCATTACCTGCTAATTTATATTTTTGAGTATCACTAAGGTTTTCAAGATTAATCTCATTATTTAAGAATCCTTGTAACCTAAATACTTCAATTGGAGTTAAAAATCTATAATAATCTTCAAAATCTATTATTCCCGCGTTTGGAAATCTATCTTGTTTTAAAGATATACAACTTACAATATCTTCAGTAGTAATATTTTTACATTTTTCTCTCATAATATCTCTAGAAGGAGTTTTTTTTACCTTTTTATAGTTAATTTCGTCATCTTTTAAATCCCTCCAAGATAATTTTAGTTCTTGTTTTTCGGGGAACTCGAAAGTATATTCTAAGTCCTTTCTATACATTACAAATATTACTCTTTCTCTATTTTGTGGAACACCATAATCTTTAGTATTCAACACTTGATATTTAATATTATAACCAATTCTATCAAACTCACTCAAAACTTTATCAAAAGTATCTTTAAATTTCTTGAAAGTAAATCCTTTAACGTTCTCTAATACAATCCACTTAGGTTGTTTAACTTCTGCAATTCTTACAATATCATAAACTAATGTTCCTCTTGTATCTAATTCGCCTAATCTTTTACCTGCATTACTAAATGCTTGGCAAGGAAAACCACCTGTAAGTAAATCAAAGTCTGGAATGTCGTTAGGATTAATCTTAGTACAATCTCCATAATTCTTAACTTTACTATGATTTTGTTCGTAACATTGAATTGCGTATTTATCAATCTCACTATAACCTACAACTTCATAATTCACTCCCGCTTTTTGAAGAGCAAATTCTGCTCCTCCATATCCACTAAACATACTAAATAATCTTATTTTTTCATCCATTCTTTAGACCCTCTAACATTAATTCTACTTCCTGTCGCATGAAAGGAACATTAATCTTTTTATAATCAATTTTAGACATATTATACACTTGTTCATCTTTACTTCCCGTTAAATGTATTAAAAAGTTATCTCCAAACTCTTTGTATGTGTCTTTATACTTCACATCATTCTGTAATATATATTGATATACAGAGGTTTGTAAGCTATATAACCAAAAAGGTAAATCTGGAGTGTTATTTAATGGTTTTTTTAAGTAGTTTGTCCATCTATCTCCATTAATATCACTTAAATCTTTACCTACATTAGTCTTCCAATCTGCAATATAATATTTGTCGCCTTTCTTTAGTACTAAATCTATTGTGCCTGCAACACCTAACTCTTCCGAATACACTTTAAGTTCTGTAGCAATTACTTCATAACCTTCTTTTAAAAATCTCTTGATTTGATTAACCTCAGGACACTTAACTAAGACTTCTTTGTTATTAATAATATCTTCTGCTAATTGATGAATAAAAGTCCCATATTCAGCTTTATTTTTCCATAATTGAGATATCATTTCTTTAGTGAAGAACCTATATTTACCATTAGAACCTAAATATATTTCAGGATGATAACTTTTTTCGAATATTTTATCAATAATTTCTTCTTTATTAAAATCACTACTATATTTATGAACTAAAGTAGTAACTCCTATAAGTCTTTTACCTTTAACTTCATAAGTGTGGTTTTCGTCGTTATATTCTAAACTCATTCTAATAACTCCTTATTTTATATTTTTGGTAATTATTCCATTCATAATCAGAACAGTCAAAACCCATAATGAGTCCACTATAAGTTAGTTGTTCTCTGGCGTATTTATAACTAATCGTGTGACTTACATCAGATTTATCATTAGAAATATAAAATTTATTTCTAACTACTCTATCTTGTTCGTCTTTTGTAATTATTTCTTGAAGTTTCATTTTAATATTTAAGTTTTGCATCTAACATTGGTCCTAAAATCTGATGTGTTTTAATTTTCTCTAATAATAAAGTCCTCATCAAGAGACTTTCTTCTGCTAATTTAAAAAAATCCTCCCTTAATTCTCCGTTCTTGTATGCTTCTAAGTCTTTATCCATTAATTTACCTGATATTTGACCTATTGTTTGTCCAAATGTATTTGTATCTATAATCATTTTAATTTCCTCTCTATCATTTTCTTTGTTATCCCAGAGATTTCTTCAAAAACCTCATAGTTAAAATTAGGTAGTTTCAATAATAATTTTACATCTTCTTTTGTCGTTTCGTTGAATGATTTTATGAAACTTTCGTTATAATCTTCTTTTAAATCAAAGTATATAAAATTAGGTTTAGAATATTTATTCCAAATATCCATATCAATATATTTATTAAATATTCTAATACTTGAATTTGCTTGAGTATTAAACATTCCTGTTTCATAATCGCAAGTATTCCAATTTCCAGTATTACTATCTCCAGTATTCCTATCTCCAGTATTCCTATACCCAGTATTACTATCTCCAGTATTCCTATCTCCAGTATTCCTATCTCCAGTATTATTATCTCTAGTATTCCAATTTCCAGTATTCCTATCTCCAGTATTCCTATCTCCAGTATTCCTATACCCAGTATTCCAATTTCCAGTATTCCTATCTCCAGTATTCCTATACCCCGTATTACTATCTCCAGTATTCCTATCTCCAGTATTCCTATACCCAGTATTATAATGTTGGTCAAATTCTATGTTAATTTTTTTAATTAATTTTATAGAACTACTAACATATTTATCAATGACTCCTACACCATTATATTCATTTATATCTTTACATTCTACTTCAAAAACCAAATCAGATTTATGATTAATCCACATATTCCAATAATTAGTAATGTGATATCCTGATTTACATTTTTTAGTCTTAACTTCAGGTGTCCATTTTCCAGGTTTGCCATTTTTAGGAAAATAAGGGTTATAATCAAAGTTCCCTCCATTTTGTGCCATACCGTCTTTAGAAATTACTTTATATAATTTCATATTATTTATTGTTTTTATTACCATTTTTTATTTGAAAACCCAGATATAATTCTTAGGCTATATCCAGGTAGGAACACACCTTACTAACAAAAAGTGCTAGAATTCAACTTTATGTGGTTGAACTCTTAAAATAGGTAACATCTCTAAGTTTATAAATCTTTTGATTTTAACTTATATTTTGTAGCAAATAAAAGTTCTTTTATAGTACAATCTTCTACTTTCTTTTTAGATATTTTCTCAGGAATATATTTTATTCCATTTTCAACCATAAATAATTCTCGCATCATATCAGAATTAACGTTTAGAGATAATTCTACTTCTATGTCCAAAGGAGGAGTTTGTATAACTTCACAAACTGATAGAGAGTTATTTCTCACCATTCCCGCTGAACCAAAGATGTGAGGATATATTTCAGGTTGAGTAAAAAGTATATCCATTGATGTGACTACACATTTTTCAGGATTATCTCCAAAAAATGCTAAAACACTACCTATGCTTTCAATATTCAAATTCGTAACCATCTAAATCTAAATCATTAATATCCATAGCTTCAATAGCCTTTATTTGAGCTTTGATTTTCTTGACTACTTTTTCAGCTGCATCTAGTTGTTCAAACTTTTCTTCTAAAACTAAAGAAACTTTCTCAATTTGTTTTTTATTAAGATTTTCCCTAACTTTCACAATAACCGACTTAACAGTAACTTTACTTTTCTTACCTGTCGTTTTTTTAATTTCTTTTACTTTTACCATTTTAAAAATTTACTTTATGACTTTCCATGTCAATTATATTTAATAATTCTAGATTTATAAACCTTTGTTTTTTTTCATTAGATTTGTAGTATTTTTCTAAGTATTGCTGTAGTTCTTTTGTATTGCAAATGTTACTACCTTTAGACAATGTATATTGAATAAAATCTATCATTTTTATTTCTTCTTCATTAAGAGTTATACCTTTTAAATGTAATCTATCATTATAATCAACTCCAACATATCTATTTTTAGCAAAATTATCTCCTATTTTTTGGAAATATATAAATTTAAACTCATTTTCTATATTTAAAGTCAAGTTAAGAAACTGAGATTTAACAAACACATCTACAAAACTCATTAAATTATCTTTATCTTTAATATCTGACACCATAACACTATCAGTATGACTATAAATAATATCAAAATTTTGTTCTTTAAGATACTCTCTAAGGTTTCTTATGGTTTCCCTACCTAATTTAGTCACTATACATGCTTTTTCATAGTCATAGTGTTTAAAATAACCATAAATACTGTTCATTATTAACTTGGCGTCTTTGTCTCCCAAATTCTTTAATTTCATTTGTTCTTTAAGAAACTCATTCATTTTATGACCAAACAATTCAAGACTAATAATAATACTAGGGTAGAAACTCTTGAAGTCTAAACACACCACATCTTTGAATAATTCTCCTGTAGGTTCAAGTATATCTCCACCTTTCAGGGGTTTGTCACAATATTTGTATTCCAAACCAGTTAGTTCATTTATTTTCTTTTTTAAGTCCATTTTTATCTCATAAGTTCTAAAGGTGGATGAGGATTCATTGTAAAGTGTCCTTGCCCGTTATTATCCCAACCACAACCACAACAATGATAATTTTTCGTTGAATGACAATACATAAATACACAATTTTTATTACAACAACCACACATAGTTATATATCTACCTGCTCCTAATCCGTGCATTTTTAATTAATTTGTTTTAATATATCTTCAAATCTATATTTATTGATTAAAGTAGTTGTTTTATAGGTTACTTTATCTACTTTATTGATGAATTTTATAAAAACCATTTTTGTTTTTAAATCTTCTCCATTATAGTATATTTCTAATAATGTTGTTATTTTTGAAACATCCTCTTGAAAGATTGAATATTAAATCCTATCATTTTATCTATCTCTATATTATTTTCGTATTTAATCAATACAGGTAAAGACATAATATTATATCTCATTGCTAGTTCCATACCTTCATCTGTATCAAGATTTACTTCACTAATATTATACTTTGAAGTATCTAAGTCTTTTAAGTGATTGTTCAAGACTTTACAACCTGGACAATTACTACTAGTGAATTTATAATAAGTTATCATTTTTCTTTAACCCATACTTTAGTAATAAAATATTTTTTATCTAATTCAACAATACTCAATCTACCTTCAATACAATCAGGCGTTAAATATTTTTCTCCTGGAACTATATCAAACTTATTTCTTAGTTCTCTTTCTCCGATCAAAACACCAATTATAAAGGAAATAAATATACAACCCAAAATAACTATCATTTTAACACCCTCACTAAACTTATTATAATATCAAACAGCACTCCAAATAATACCAATAATAATACCAATAATAATGGTACCCAAATAGGTGAAAACACCCATAACCAGCTCGTAGCAATCAAACCATAATATTTAAGTATCACTAAGTTCAAAGTCCACCCTGTAAATATTCCTAATCTCAAATAATCTTTATTTTTATTCATTTTTCTTTAAATGTAGTCCTATTGCTACATAGTTAATCAAATCAACATCGTTATCCTCTAAATCGGAGGACGTCTTTCTTCTTGATAGTTTAGTTGCAATCATAATATCAATAATGTCTTGTTCTGTGAAATGTTTTTTTGATATTTGATTTACAATATCTTTAATTTCTTTAAAATTAACTTCTACAGTATCATACTTTTGTTCTCTTTCTTTAGCAATTTCTGAACATTTATCTAATATATTCCAATACTTAGAATTCTTAAATGCCACATCTTTAGGATTGTATTCGGTTCCATATTTAAGGAAATTTTCTTTAGTTTCTTTATCTACCAATTCTAAGTGGTGTGCAGGATAACAATTACCAATTCCTCTTAAATCAACCCAATAGCCCCTATGATTTTCTACAGCGTATAATTTATTCAAATCTAGTTGTTCAATACACCATAAATCATCTTCAAAATCTTCATAATTAGGTTTAATTCTAATTATATCTCCTTCTTTAAACTTACTCATTCTAACTCACCTGTCCAAATATTATTTTTTAATCTCAGAGGTATTAATTTAGGTACTCCTTCAACTATAACCATACAACCTAATTCTGGTCTTTTTAAATTACCTTTATTATATGCCATAGCCAAAGATTTATCATCAACTAAACAACCAATAGTAGCCCCCCAATAGTTCTTATTTTTATCCATAAACCACCAAAGTTTAAAATCTTCGTGTGAATGTCCTTGCACATAGCAAGTGTTGTAATATTCTGCAGTTTTAAATGGTTCTTTTGTTAGATAATGTCTTACTAATAAGTTTTGACCTGTAATTAAAGTTCTATTAACTTCGTGATACCAATTCCAATTTTTAGGCATATTAAATACTTCTTTATTATCTTTAATAAATCTTGAATGTAAACCTATTGACTTTGCCTTTCTAATTGGAAGTCTGTCGTGGTTACCTTCAACAATATCTAAATTTGGAAATAATTTACCTAATTCTTCAATTAATAAAGTCGCTTCCTCTAACTCTTCTTCTTGACTAATACTATTTGGGTCTTTCTCATGATAATTAATACTATTAAAATCGATTAAATCCCCAGTACAAATAACATCAGTAGGTTTGTATTTTTTCTTTACTGCCTTTAAAAAATCAAAAGCATCTATATGATTATAAGGGAAATGTAAATCACCAAATAACATTATTGTTTGTTTTTTCATTTGTAATTATATTAATATTTGTGTATTTATAAAACTTTGGTTTTAAAAATTACTTAAATCTAAAGTTTCTACTTTTAATTTTGAGTCAACAAATTATTCAGATAATTGTTCTGAATACAATTTATACCTTACCCATACTTCATCAGCTAAATTATTAAAATCTTTTTCAGTTTTACTACACGCTTTCATTCCTATTAAAAATTTATTTAATGAAGTTTTTAATCTGTCTGCATTTAATAAACTAACTCTATTATTTTTCCAAACCCAATTTTCTTTACCTTTAATAAGTTCTGAGGGATTTTCAATATAATATAACATACTTTTTATAAACTTTAAATAAAAGCCTTCATTCTCATCATAAAGTCTTTGAATATCTTGTAGAGGTACATCAAATTGACTTCCATCTAATTCACCTTCAAGATATAAAGGAAAAAATCTTTGTCTTGTGGGAAAATCATATACGAAATCAAAATACTCATCGCCTCTATTCTTTTTTAAAGCATCATAATAAGTATTATAAAAAAAACCATAACTAATTTTACTTATATCATATTCGTCTAATGTTTGAAATGCAGCAGACTTATGAGCAGGATTAATAATTTTACTACTCCCATCCGCAGTTATCTTAAAGAAATCCTCTGTATCTACTTTAACCTGTCTTCTAACATCGGTAAACTCTTCAATAACAAGACTTGTTCTTTCGTGTGATTCTTTCATAAGTTTACTCTCGGACTTTAATTTAATAATCATATTGGAAGGTAATAAAGTACATATTTGTTTATAAGTATTAGTCTTACCAAAACCACCCACTGTAGCAAGTCTCCAATTAAACTTTAAAGGTATTTGACTTAATATTAATGCAATAAATACTTGATAATCTTTAGGACTACTATGTTTAATCTGTATTAAGTCATCGAACATTTCTTCCATAGTCATTAACAAATCAGGTTTAATTCTGAAAGTCTGAGCATTTAATACCCTTAACAACACTTCATTTTTATAACTAAATTCTTCAGTTTCTGTTATTTTGATAGGAAGTAAATCTAAAGTATCTCGGTCACCTATTTTATCAGGGATAAACATCTTTTGTTGTTTATAAGGTAGTTTCCACCCCCAAATCTTATAACTAACTACAATAGGCTTACCTTTATCATCTTCCATACCTGTATCTTCTTTAAAAGTAACCTCTTCTTTATTATCAGGAATATGATTAATGGTGATTAAACCATTATAATATTTCTCTTCAAATTTGTTGATTATTGTATTAGCCCATTTACTCATTTTAATCCACCATGAAACCTATTCTTTTTTTAGAAGGAGATTTAGATAATTTTAGTTTTTCAAACTCTTCTTTCAAACCTTTTTGCGTTACATACCAAGCAGGAATTATTCCTTTAGGTTTATTTCTCAACTCTTGCCTAATTTTCTCTTTTAGACTATTTTTAATACATAAATCTACGTCGGCGCAATTAAAGTTATTACTAATTGAAACTAATTCTTCTACATTATATTTCCTAAACACCTTATATCCAACTCTTTTGTTTTGTGCTTCCAAATAATTAGAAATCAAAGCGGTTCTATGTTCTTCATCAGGTAACTTGAACTCTAATTTCTCGTTGAATCTTCCTGACCTAATACTCGCCGTATCTAGTCCATCTAAAAAGTTTGTAGCACCAATAATAATTTCATTCTCTCCTCTATCATTAATATATTGTAAGTTCTTCATAAAAGTTTCACATAATTTATTATCCTCTTTACTTTGATTAATACTACCTCTATGACTTAATAAAGAATCAATTTCATCAAAAAAATAAATTATATGTTCTATGTCCGGGACTTGTTCTAATATTGCTTTTCCTGAATCAAAAAAATATTGCATATTAACAGAACCCATATTAATATATGCTGTCCCCATAGTTCCAATGTCATATTTCATAAATCCTACCTTTTTCTCGGTTTGGTTAGCTAAGCTTTGTCCAATTGCTGTAGCTGTGTAAGTCTTACCAGTTCCAGGGGGACCATAAAATAAAAAACTTTTAGGAATATCTACACCCATACACGCATAAACCATATTATTTTGCATAGGTAATATAATATCTTCTAACTTTGTCTTAAATTCTTTCCCACCATATACATCTTGGAGACTGATTTCAGTATCACTTTTTTGTAATATTTTTAAAGGAATTTTTTGTTTTTTATCTGCATCACTCATTTGTTAATATCTCCACTTTAACTTTAAATCTATGTTCCCATTCGTTCTCGCAAATGTCGCAATAAAAACTTAAGTTTATAACCCCATTTCCTAAAAACACATTACCACAATCAATATCATACTCTTCTAAGGATTGATTTGTTTTATTATGACATTTAGGACATTCGTGTTCAGGTTCTAAACCATACATCTCAATTAAATCCACATTATGTCCCATTTTATAACTCAAAACTATCTAACTTAATAGTGTTTTTTTCTTTAATCTTCTCAGTTGTTTGTTGTTTAACTGATTCCACTTTCTGTTTCTTTTTCTCAGATGCTACCCTACGTTTTTGGTTGATTACTTTTTCATTACCTTCTATTTTACACCAAGCTTTAGAGTGTGGCATCCAAGTACCATTCTGAAAGATGAACTTCTGTCCCATAACTGCGACACTGCCTTCTTCCACTAGTAAGTTTGAATTAATCCATTGCGTCATTTTTATGTATTAAACAAGTATCAAATATGTCCTCTGTATTATCTGACAAAATATAATCTTTTAATTTCATGATATCTGTTATTTCTTTTGTACTAGTTTTTACTGATTTAAAATACTTATTACTCCAAAAACTTTTTATATATATGCGGTATTCCGAAATAAATGTAGTTTTTCTAGTATGGTCTAAAGTAAAGTTAATTACTACATCTGAACCATACCCTAACTTCTTTCTAAATTCTTCCCTAAAATCTCTATCTAATTTAATTTTCATTTTCTGTTTTGTCTATATAAAATGCATCTACATTTTTATAATAAGGATTATACATAAAAACAACCTCTTCTGTTTCTAAAACATTTTTAAATCCTCGTTCTTCTAATTCAGGAAAGTTAGTAAATACTTCACTAATCTCTCCATTATTCATTACAGTCTTTAATTTCCAAGTGTCCATTTTATAAGTCAAGTATTTTATCTAGTGAAATTAGATATGGCATTGTTAATAGTACTAAACATATAATAAAACTAAGGATAACTTGTTCAATTAAATTATTAATAGGTTTATATAAAGGACTATAACATTGACTTACAGTGTAATCTACATCCATGTAAGGATTGTTACATTTTTCTACCTCATAATTATGTATATAATTACCTAATAAAATACCTAAAATCACTACAATTAACCCAAATAATGTGTTTAATTGCCAAAGTTTCATTTTAAATTCTCCTTAATCAACCTTTCTGAAAACTTACCTTTTAAGAAAACCATAATTTCTTCATCTTTAAATTTAGCAATTCTAAATTTCTCAATTTGTTCTTTTAAATCTTCTAAATTAATTTCTTCAAACATTACATCTTCTACTGTGGTATCGTCTTTACTAATATAATCAGCTTTATCTTCTTTAGTTAAACTAAAATCATATTTTTTAATATTATATGTTGTTCTTCCTGCTGTTTTTGTAGCTACCATTTCAATTTTAATTGCATTCCCTTTCTCAATTTTAGATTCAATAATTTTATTATAAATTGCTTCAGACATAAAATAACTACATCTAATTGGTTGAGATAATTTAACATCTACTACTTTTCTTTCATCAACATTAAAAAAACTATATTCAAATACATCAACGAATGCTAAAATACTTCCAAATTTACCATAAGTCATAACTTTACCATTATCTTCTCTAAATCCATCTACACTTAAGATAATATAATCTCCTTGTGCTAACCCTCTCACATCTAATGTGTGATTGTATCCTTCTTGCGTTGGTTCTTTTATTTCAATTCCCATTGTACAAAGTATTAATACACTAGTATTTATAAATCTTTTCATTTGATTGAGTTTTTTAACCAAAAGGTTTATAAATTACAAACTATTAGTATATAATACTACTATAAAACATAAGTGTAACATAGGCAATACTTAAGTATGACATAGGTACTTTTTAAAGGGACATATATTATAACTAAGTAATGTCTATGTAACTTAACATAAGTATTACTTATGTTCCTTAATAAGTACTTAAGTAATACCTATGTTATATATGTAACAACTATGTAACTAAAAGAAATATGACAACAGAAAATTATGAATCAAAAGTCCTTGATGAGAAACTAGCTAAGATAACGGTTTCTGTAGGAAAACCTGATAAAATGGGAAAAAGAGGTACTGGTGTTGAGTACACAGTTTCAATGAAACCTAATGATACTGAACAAGATTACGAGAAAAGGTTTGAGTGGGTTAAGAAACTTGCTATGAGGGAATTATAATGGTACATAAATTTGATAAAATAAGGAGAATTAATAAAGATGAAGGTTCTACATTTAAAGATGATGAAATAGTATATATTCCAGAGAAAATAGATGGTTGTTTTGATTATGGTATGAAAGTTCAAACAGATAAAGGTATGATTGCAATAGGTAGAATAGTGAATGGTAAGATGGATGTAAAGGCGTTATCTATGGATGAAAATGGAAATAAATCTTTTAAACCAATAACACAATATTATAAACACACCCCTTCTGATAACTGGGTTAAACTAAAATATGATTATTTTGGTAAAGAAAGATATTTGATTGTTACAGATAATCATAATGTTTTTACAAATAATGGAATAAAACAGGTTAAAGATTTAAACCATAATGATAAATTAATCTCTAATAAAATAAATTTGAATGATACTCAAAAAAGTATTTTATTTGGGAGTATATTGGGAGATGGTTCATTTAGAAATATGAATAAATCTTGTAATCCAATGTTTTCAGAAACACATTCAATTAAACAAGAAAAATATCTTAAATGGAAAAAAGATATTTTAGGTGAATTATGTGACTATGAAGAATATTATAAATCACAATATTCAAAAGAATATAATTTCACTGAAAAATATAGAATACATAGTAAAAGTAATGAGGTTTTTAAAGAATTTGAATTTATGTATAAAAATGGTAAGAAAAAAATCCCGAATGTTGGAGTAGAAGAGTATTTAACTCCATTAGCACTAGCAGTTTGGTTTATGGATGATGGAAGTACAGGATTTAGTGATACTCAAAAACCTAGAGCTAAATTTCATACACAAGGATTTACTGAACACGAAGTTTTCATCTTAAGAGAAGTTTTATTACATAAATATAATATAGAATCAACACAGCATAATTATAAAGGTTGGCAAATTGATTTAACAAAAAATGGAACAAAAAAATTATTTGAAATAATTAATGATTATATCATAGATTCAATGAAATATAAAATACCTATTGAATATCATAAAGAAATATTAAGTTTAGATTGTGAAATATTACCTAAAGTATGTAAAATAATTTCTATCAAAAAGATAAATAATAAAAAAAGCCCAAGATATGATTTAGAAGTTGCAGACAATCATAACTATTTTGTAAAAGGCGTCCAAGTCCATAATTCTAATTTCAGAGTTTGGAGAGATGAAAATAACGAACTTAGGTTTGGTAGTAGAACTGTAGAGTTTTTACCTGAATCAGATCCTAATTGTAGTTATGGAAACTTTACAGAAGTAGTCGAATACATAAAATCTTTAAATACTTGTTTCTTTGTTAAAGGGAATATTTATTATTTTGAGGGTATGATGAAACACACTTTACCTTATGACTTTGATAAACACCCAAAAGCAATACTAATTGATATTTATGATATTGAAGAAGATAAATATTTATTTATTAATGTTATTCAAGAGATATCTAAACATTTAGGTTGCGAATTAGCACCTATTATTTTTCAAGGTTATTATAAATGCTGGAATCAAGAAATACCAAATAGTAAATATGGGAACTTTCAAGCAGAAGGTGTTGTAATAAAACCTTTTGAATTTAGCAGAGATAGTTTTGGAAATAGGCACGTAGCCAAGATAGTCACAGAGAAATTCAAAGAAGAGAATAAAGAAGTATTTGGTGAAATTAATGATTTTGAGTCAGGATTTGCTCATAAGTTCTGTAACCAAGCAAGAATTAATAAACATATTAAACAATTAGAGAATGCCAAGAATGATACAGTTAAACCTGGATGGATACCAATTTTAAGTTATAATGTGTGTTATGATATTTGTACTGAAGAATTCAAAAAACTTTTAAAGAAACAAAACCCTAATTTACAAACAATACGAAAAGAATGTGAAAGGTTAATAAAATTACAATTAAGTCAAGAGGGTATACTATGAACTTACAATTAGCTAAAAAACAAGGACTTAAAAAAGTTGCAATAATTAACATTAAGTCTTTACATAAAAAAAGAGATGAAATAATAGATTTATTAAAAGCAACAGATATAAATTCAAAAGAATATTTAGATTTACTTTACAAATGGAGAGATATAAATTATGTTTTACAAGGTCTTTGGAAATTTAAATTAAATAAACTTAAACATCAATCTTGGTTATTACCTAATTGTATTTGTCCTAAAATGGATAACTCTGATTTTGGAGAACATTATTATCACACTGTTGGGTGTGTTGCTTGTGAGAAATTAGAAGAATCTGATAGACTTTATATACAAAGTAATCCTAATACTCACAAAATGAAAAAAGTCTCAAAATAAAGGGAGTTAGATAGGCAGAATTACTTAATAAACTCTACACCTATCCTCTTATCTCTATATAAATCTAATAACCACGCACCCGTGTGGGCTGGAATGTTTTTACTTCTCATCCAACCTGATTGATTTTGTAATGTTCCAGCTTCAAAATAATTAATATCCCTTAAATTCATGAACAAAGCTTTATGATAATGTCCATTTAAAACAATATCAGGTTTATCTGTTGTATCAAAAGATTCAACTAACTTCTGCCCTTGATAACTTATAGCATAAGCCGTACCTTTACCTGGGTGCATTAATTTAATTTTATGTCCATTTAATATAACGTCAGCTTCATTTAATCCTAAATGTTTAAAATTAGATATTCTTTGTTCTAACATTTCACCCACATCTGCACCAATGTCTGCTTTTTGTCTAAACCAATCATCATGATTACCTGTAATTCCATAAATAGGTAAACTGGTTTGTTTAAATATTTTAGTAGCTAAATCTAATTGTGCCGATAAACCTATTGCATCTAATTCATAGATGTGTCCAGGTCTACCACTCATACCCTCAAGAATATCTCCTGCATGATATATAGCATCAACTTTCTTTTTCTCAAAATACTTAATAATTCTATCAAATAATTCTTGATTAAAATATTTAGAACCTATATGTGTATCAGAAATCACACCTATTCTAGCATTCTTTCCTGAAAATTCGTGTTTATGTGTAGGCACAATACTTGTATCAACACCAACCATTTGTTTTAATAGGCTTTGTTGTTCACTATTTGATAACATCAATAGTTTTTCTTCTAGTTTAGAATTTAGCTTTTTAGTTTCATCAACCATAATTAATATTTATTAACTAATTTCTTTTATAAAGTATGATAAAGTGTGAAGTATTTATCACTTAAAGAATATATCTCTTAATAAAAAACCAATAATTCCTAAAAATATAAATATTATACTTCCAACTGATTGGTTTATTCTATTTTTTATTCTCTGTACATCTTCTTTTCGTGCATATTTATCATCAAATTCATCAAATTTCTTTAAAATAGATTCTACACTATTCTTTATATGTCCTACATCGTTAGTTAATTTTGCCATATTAATTTCTACTTTACGCCCTGTCGGACAACTCTCCCATTCTACTTTAACCATTTTAAATGATATTTAATCAACTTCATAATGTTCTACACAACAATTAACTCTAGTATCATTAATTTTAGTAGTATATTTTATCATATAAGTTTTATCTTTATGTAAAAGAAATTCATTATCTCTTTTAGTAGCTCCACCTGAACCACCATTTGGAGTATTTCCATCTGTCCCAACAACATTAACTAATAATCTTGTCCCGTCATCAGTAGTTGTAGGGTCAGAATAACATTCTAAAGTACTATTATTACTCGAATATCTATTATTATTATGACATCCTAATAAAGTTCCATTATCTGTAACGGTCGGACTTTCAAAGAATTCTATTAAACCTGGTTTAGATACGTTTAATTCAAAAATAAAATGTATTAAATTATCTCCGTTAAGAACATATAACCATTTTTTGGGTGAAATTATATCAACACTAGAATCGTAATCTTGACAAGTAAAATGTTCTCCCTCATGGATTTTATGGTGTTCTAATTCCATAATTACTGTTGCACCAGATTTATCCATAAGATTTTCTGATGTATAAACTCTTTTATTAACCATAAAAAGGATTTATTAACTAAATCTCTTTATAAATCTTTCTATTTTTTAAAAATGTTTTTAATATATTTAGTTGTCGCTCTATAATATGCTCTAACTCTTACTCCACAATACATTAATTTAGCTTTCCATTTATATGTTTTGTATTTAATCATTAAATCATAAAATATTTCATCAGCAGTCTTTCTATCACAAATATTAGAATTTACACATAAATAATCATGTATTACCGCAGCTTGAGAGTATCTACCAAAAGGGGGAATTATCCACCAAAGTAATCTTGGCACACTCGCAAGATCAGTAATTGTACTTTTAGGTACAGTAATTGTACCTATTTTAGTATTCTCTGTGAAATCTTCCACTAGCCCCCAAGTCTTGAAACCCGCAGGCGTTAATATTAATTTATTTCGTTTCATTTGTATCAATAATAGTTTTTTCTATATTGTCAAAAACATTAGGTTTTCCTAATAAATTCATTTTAGCTAAATAATTATTAATAGCCTCTTCTTTAACTCTATCAGTGAACCCTAAATATGGTAATATCAGTCCATCATATTTGGTTTTCTGTGTTGTAGTCATTGAAGCTACAATTGCATCTTGTCTTAACATTAAAGCAAGAATAGAATCATTTTGAATTTGACTCTCAGCCCCTAAATCTCCTTTGAATATTTCATTCACGATTTTATTATATTTATTATTAGTTGCCATTTTATAATTTTATCAATCCCCATCCATATAATTTGGGGGTTAAATTAACATCTGTTGTGTTAAGATTAAATGTTAACGTTAAGTTATCTGTATTCCCAACTAATCCTTTTGCAATAACATTTGATTTGCCAGTAACTGAATCAATAGGTAAAGTTATAAAAGTTCCATCTGAGGGATTACTTATAACTGCGTCAATATTAGTTCCAGCAGGTATATCACTTTCTGCATGTACACAAAAAGCATTAGTTGAGCTATTTATATCGGTTGTATTTAAACTTGAAATTACAGTTGAATTAGTATAAGCTCCCACCCCACCAGCACATTTATAATAGTTGGTAACAAACTCTCCCGTACTTGTAATATCTCCATATAATAATGAATTTATATGATGGGAATGATTAGTTACAGAAGAATTGCCAAAAGTCCCAATAGTTATATATAATCCTGTTATTGTATTATTAAAATTAAGCAAGACATCAGTAGAACCAGTTAAAATGCTAGAATTACTAAATAATGTTTGGTACAATACAAAACCTGCGCCATAATTAACATATAATCTAATATAACTTGTAGAAGTTGAAGGAATGGTGAGATTAAATGAACATTTAACTTTTATATATTTCACAAATCTTGATGCAAAAGTTTTACCTAATGTAGTTATTAATGTATAGTTATCAAATAACGCATATGATGCTAAAGTTGAATCACTTGTATCAAAGGCATCATTTGGATTGGCCCAACCTGCAGGCAAATAAGTTGTGTCTGCAGAAATATCATCTATTATATTGGTATCTACTGTTGATTGTAATCCAGATGGAGTTGTGAATTTCTCTGTTACTATACTTCCGCCATTAGTCCATCCTGTTGCTTGTTGAGATTTATATCCAATTTCTGCTAGGATTGCATTGCTATCTATAATAGCATTATTCGTATCATCTAAATCGTAATCATATAATACCTCACCATCTACAAAATTACTACCCCCTAATTTACTATTCCTTATTGCCATTTTTCGTTTCTTATCATTTTATTATATTTATTATATTTATGTTTTATTTGCATTAAGTCTTTATAAATGTTTCTATTTATTTATATTATACACCATTAATCTTTGAAATATTAGCTGTTTCAATCCCATTAATCTTACTAAATATAATTCCATTCACTTTGTTTGAGTAACCTGTTGATATTGTAAAGGGGTAACTTAAACCTGCCCCTGCATTGTATAGTTCAGTTATTTCTGTTGGAGTTAAATTTCTATCTTTCCAAATGCCTATTTCATCTACCAATGCGTTTAACCAATAAGGAGTTGTTACACTATAAAATCTCCCAATTCTATGCCCACCTGTTACATGAATATCTTCTGTTACAATCGAACCTGTTGTTGCTATTTCATTTCCATCAATATATAATTTACTTGCGGTTGTTGAAGTAGTATTTCTTGAAAAAGTAATCATGTGCCAATTACCATCGTTCAAATTAGGATTTATTGCAGGCATTAATGAACCAATAGTTCCTGAAGCATTTCTTGAAAATATATAAAAAGTTCCAGTTATTTCTGAAACACTATTATGATTCATAATTATTGCAAACCTTTGAAAAGCTGTACTAACGTCATTCCTATCCATAAAAACCATATAGCCACCATAAGTATATTTAATCCACCAATTAATAGTAAAATTATTAGTTCCCCATGAATCTATAAAATCTGGAACTTCAGCAATTGTTGATGTACCATTCCATAATCCACCATTATTTATTAATCCTGTATTGTAAGTCAATCCTGAAACATTGTATAAGGTATTACCATTACCACTTGAATCTGTTGCATCACCATCTAATTTGTAATAAGCTTCCAGACCAATTGTTTCAGTTGCAGTAACACTATCTGCGTCTGTATCATAACCTACATAAAGTTGTAACACTTCATAATCAGATAATGCTCTGTTGTAAATTCTAACTTCATCTATTTTTCCATCGAAATAAGCACTATTATAACCTCTTTTTCCAACATAGAAATTGTTCGTATTAGATGGATTAATATATGAATCACTACCAATCTCTACTCCGTTAAGATATAGGTAGAATGTTGTACCTGAACGAATATATGTAAAAAAATACCATGTTGAATTGGTTAAACCAGTTGCAGTTACTGATTCATATGTTCCACCATGAACATTATAAGCAATTAATTCTCCATTTGTGTTAAGATATAACATATTTCTATCATTTTCGGACAAATAATCTTCAAAAATAGGAGATGTTATATCTAAAACATCTGCCATAAACCATCCTGATATTGAAAAATCAGAATTAGATACATCAACATTATTTATAGCCATATAATCATTTACACCATCAAAACTATATGCTTGATTACTTACAGAGTTTTTATCAGTAGTTAAAGTTGCACCATTTACTGTCCCATTATTTCCATTTCCACTTGAGTCTGTTGCATCTCCAGAAAAATGATATAAAGCAACTAGACCATCATTTAATCCCATTTTAAATCACCCAATATGTATATCCTGTTAAAACTGGCATCATTTCAGTAGTCTCATCAAATATTCCTTTTCTCCAGTAAAATGCTTCAACCTCTTCAATAGTTGTATACGAATTTAATATAATTTGGAGTGACCATTTAGTTTTAAGTAACTCCTCATAGTAACTTTCTAACTCTCCTAACATAGTTAATACAACAGTTGAGCTTAAAGTGTGAACCATATTATTAAAATCTTTAAGAGTTATATCATTAGTTGAACTTAGGGCAGTTAATTTAGTTGTAAGCCAATTAATTTTATCTGATTCTCTACAATCGAGTCTAATCCCATTACTACATACAAAACCCTCATTAGTTAATTCTGTGTAAGTATTTTTAAGTTCTCGATTTTTTTGTTTTTTTACTTCTTCTAATGTTTTCTTTATAACTGGTGCTTTATAATATCTATCAACAACTTCAGATTTTAAAATTGCTAATTTAACTTTAGTTTCATCAGTTACTGCTTCTCTTCTGTAAGGTAACACCTGTTTCTTCTCCCATTGTTCTTTAGGAATATCTGTTAATGTATTTACCTTTTCTTCTTTATCTAATCTATAATACCAAGTCATCTTATGCTACCTCTATGTATGTTGTATCAGGTTTAAATACTAATACTGTTGTACTTTTTGCATAACCTATTACTCTTACTATACTTAAACTTGTCGTTGGTGCTGTTGAGGTTATAGTACCTCCAGTTTCACCCATATAATAAACACTACCTGCAGTTAAACTTGTTGTTGTGAATTCACCATATTCAATAAACTCACCAGTTGCATCTGCCATAATTGTCGTGTTAGATAATAATAAATCAGTTGAACTTGTTGCTTCTACACTTGCATCTGCTTTCCAGTATTTACCATCAGTATTTAAATAACATAAGTCACCAGAAACTAAGTTCTCTCCTGCAGTTTCAATTCTTGTTAATGCTTTATCGTTCAAGTCTAAATTACCCCCAAGTTGTGGAGTAGTATCTTCAACAATATTACTAATTTCAGTAGTAACTCCCACTTTAGAAGTATTAGCTGCTACACTTGAGTTATTGCTCACCTCAGTATCAAAATCACTAATGTCTGCAGCTATGAGTGTTTGGTCTGTTACTTTATTAGATGCTGTCGCTACCTCGTTCCATTCTGCAGGTAGTACTTCATCCCCTGTAGTTTTATTTGTTAATAATGTCATTTTTATTACCTATAATTGTTATTTATTTGTTTAGTTCCTTTATAAGTCTTTGTGTTAATTTACTTTTATTTTTATAGGATTTGATATTGTTACTTCAGTGTTTGCTATAATTTTGTATTTTAATTCGTCATTGATACTTGAAGTAGGGAATGTTAAAGTTTCATTTTCATTAGCTTCAACCCAATTACTTCCTGAATCATTACTAAAATATAACCTAATAGAATTGTCTGAAAATGTACTTTCACCTAAAGTAAATGGTAAGGTCATACCACCACCTCCATCAATAAAACTAGAGTTATCATATAAATAAACAGAAGTTATGGGTTGTCTAAGTTTAGCAATAATTGTTGATTCTAAAACTTCTTCTGTATTTAAAATATAACTATCTACTCCCAAAGTTCCTGTTGAATTAGTGGTATTAATATAACCTTCATCAAAGAAATGTTCATCAAAAATATTATTATTAGGAATTACTGCCCAAGTTTCATCTGTGTGTCCACCTCGACCTAATTTATCTGTCCCTAAAACTCCATAACTCGAATTATTCAATATAAAACTACCAAAACCTACTGTTGCTTTGTTTAAGATAGTAGAATGTCTTTTAGGTTGGAAAGCATTAATAAATCTTTTCACACTAGGAATTACTGTAGGGACTGTACCTAATTGGTTCTTAATGTCTTGTTTATCATTAATTATGTTTGAGATTATATCATTACTTGCCATTTTTATAGTATTTTAATTATATCTATAATTGTTAATTCATTGTTAGTATCTTTACTAAAGTCAGGATATACATATCTATCAAGTAAAATATCATTAATAAATACTCCCCCCTCCCTAAAAGTCTCCCCATCTCCCTCGGTACTATACCAAAGACTACTAAATGTTAATGTTTTATTACTTGTAGTCACAGTGGGCGTTTTAGTCAATAACAAATCATTACCTAAATCCGCATCTGACGATGTTGGAGCAGTTCCATCACCACCCACTTCCATTGATGTTGTATCATCTTTAATTAAATCTCTTATTCTATTCTTACCATTATCGGTTATTGTCATTTTATACTACCTCTAGGTCATCTTCTAATTCCAACCTCGTTTTCCATCCATTCAAATCTAAAGTATGAATTACTCTAGTTAATCTTTGATTACTCAATGATTTCATATCACTTTTTACTTTATGTAATTTAGCAATATTAATGTGTTGTCCTTCTATTTCTACTGTTGATACATTTAATCCTTGTCCTACTTTATCTATAATCCTTTTAGCCTGTGCATTTGCTTTAGACCTAATAAGATTAATAAATTCATCATTATCAGTTATAGTTGTATTCCTTTTTTCAGTAGGAGCTAAATCTGTCATAGGTTGATATTTAATAGCACCTTTTATAGTATTAGCATTAGGACTTACATAAAACCAAAGTATTTGATTATCATTTAAGTCTAAACCTGCATCATAAATAACCATTGAAATAGTTTGTGCTTCCGATTTTGAATGCTTAACACTTAACATAGGATAAACTCCTCTAGTTAGTTCTAAATCTTCAATAGTTGATGAGGGATAAACCCAATTAAATTCCCCATTAGGTTCTAACCAAAATATATAATCTTTATCATCCCCTGTATATTCAGTTTTTGATAATTCAGTAATACTATCATAAGCAGTTTTCCAAAGACTAACAAAATTAACACTAGGGAAAGGTGTGCTATCACTTCTCACGCTAGCAATGTTTGTAGTAATTGGTGTTTGAGTTAAACCATTCTCTGCTGTAGTTTGGATTATATTTCCAATGATATCATCAGTTTTATCTGTAATATCTCTACTATAAAGATTAGCCAAAAGACTATAAGTTAAATCACTACATATTAATTTAAAGTTTTGGTCGTCTGGGTTGATGTCAATATTAAGTATTTGAAATGAACCTAATAAATCATCATCAGATAAATTATTGTTATTTATAATACCTTTCTTTGCATAGATAACTAAAGTTTCCCCTTCAGTAAATATAATATTTCCATCCACTATATAATCTTTAGCAGGCAATAATATTTCGGCAGAATTACTTTTAGCTTCTTTAGTCTTAGTAATTCTAGCATTAGTAATATTAATTATAATTTCATCACCTAAAGTATTTCTCCATAACACAACCCAATCATCCATTTTAAACCATCTCCAATACTAATGTACAACTTATCATGTTTGTAGCAGTAGTTAAGTTCTCATTATTTCTGAAACTTTTGATAATAACATAAACTTCCCCTAATTCATTACCTGAGATAGAACTTAAAGTACCCATCCCACCTTTTATTTTCTTTAATCCTAAAGTCTGTCCCATCAACAATACTCTTTGATAATCAGTTAAATCTTCTGTATTGAATCTACATTGAATTGTAAATCTTGGTGAAGTCATACTTTGTATTCTATTACTCACAAAAGTAAGTTGAGTTTTAGCATCATTAAATCTTTTTGTTTGGTTATTATTAGATATAAAGTCAATCTCTGGTGTGAGTGTTCTAGCATCTAAAGTAATCCAATCTGTGTGAGCTTTAGTGTAAATCACACTTCCACCCTTCTCTTCCATTCCTGTATCTATTATTTGTAAACTTTCCATATTTAATTAATTGGTGTATGAATTCCTTTCATAATATTATAGGCTGAAAATGCATCTTCTGGAACTTGCCCTGTAGAAACTCCTTCATTCCAACCTTCAACTACTACAAAATTATATTGTGGGGCAGAGGGTGCTTGTGTCTCACCTCTAGCATCTTCAATATATGTATCTGCGGCTTTTATTGCATCAGTTATTGCTTGACCTGAAGTATATCTAATAATTTCATCATTAAGTCCATTAAAAACATTATCAATTATATTATCAAAAGTTTTTGAGAAATCTATTTTTAAAAAACTCAAATCAAAACCAAACATATCTCCTATATCTGCTAAAAAACCAGTTATCATATCCGTAACCCCCATAACAACCATATTTACAAATTTTAATATATTTTTTGTAAAAGTTGTAGCTGTTGTTGCTAACAATGTAAATATCTTTGCAGTAGTATTAGTCCACTCAGTCTCGTTTACTTTACCCCACGCTTCAAATCCAGCAATAAAAACATCTATAAATATAAACCATTTACCCAAAACTTTTAAAAATGTTTTTCCAAATACTATTACTTTTGTAGGTAATAACTTCTCAAAAAAGTTTTTTATGCCATCTACATTAATATCAAAATCATCTAAATATTTAGAAAATTTATTTTTAACTTTATCTATAAATGATGTCCCTTTAGTACTAATAGTTCCATCAGAGTTTATAATTAAATCGTCTAATTTTTTAGGTATCTCAGGCATTTTAATTTTTACCTCTAATCCCCCTTCTTTAATTTTACTCAAAGATTTACCTAAGTCATCAGATTTAGTAGTTGCATCTTTTATTTTAAGTGCAAAAGTACCCATCTCATTTGTAATTCCAGCTAAACCTAATCTAACGACAGATTTTACTAGTAAAAATGAACCTAATACTGCACCTAATACCATAGCCCAAACTATACCTTCTTTCATAGCTGTAGGTAGTTTTTGAAAAGATTGAACTAATTCTATAGTATAACCTATAAACTTTTGAAATAAAGGGCTTTGGGTTAAAGCATCAGCTAATTGAAATTTAAAGAACTCCCAATTTGCACTAAGTCTGGTTGTACTTTTATTAAACTCACTAGAAGCAGGGATAATCTTTTTATAACCTCCAAATATACTCTTTAAAGCACCCTCAAAGGTATTCTTTATAGCCATACCAAAAAACAAAGTACTTAAAGCTGAACCATTAAACCCAATCTGTGCATCTTGACCTTTCCTCAACCAACTAGCAAATCTACTTTGTTCTATATTTCTTTGTTTCATTAAGACTAACTCTTTTTGTCTATTAACTATATTTTGTTTTGCTACTTTAACTTCTTGGGTTTTATCAAATAATTTTTTATTTTTAGCAGCTTCTCTTCTCAGAGATAATAAACTCTTTTCAAGTCTTTTATATTTGTTATTCAAACTGTCAAGTTCTTTATCTCCTCGAACTGCTATTTGGTTTGTTATTGTGTTTGTTGTATCTGCCATTTATCTTTTCTTTTTTGAGTTTTTATTTTGTTGTTTTATTTTTTCGTTATGAACTTGAAAACATCTATTCAAAATAGGTATAGGAGTTTTTAAAAAAGTTTCATAATCCCACCCCCATTCAACTAATACAATATACAACAAATTATTAAATCTCTGTTCTCGCTTTTTCTTTGCGGCGTTAGGTATTAACCTATTGAAATCAAAAGCCATCTTAGTTTACTTTAACTCATTGATTTCAGTAATAGTTTCCATTAATTTTGTCAAGATTCCTAAAGGTAATTCTTTAATATCTTCCATAGTTATAGGTTCATCAGGTTTTGCTTGGTTAAGACTTGTTAATATTAATTCGTTAATAATTCCGTTTTTATTATCTCCCATTTCCATAAATGTGCCTAAGTATTCTCCTGTTAAAGGTTTGATGATGAATACTTCTTCTCCTATCTTGATTTCTTTTCCTTTGTTTTGTAATAATTTACTAAATCTTCCCATTTTCTTATCCTAATGTTTTTGTTACCTTTGGAGTAGTAACTTCACTCTGTTTATTTGTGTTTTGTTTTAGTTCTTGTACTATTTGTTTTAATTCAAGTAAGTCGCCTTTCAGCGCTATCATATCTACAATGATTGAGTCTATAAATACTTGCATGTCTTTTTTGTAAGTATGATCTGATTGCATTTTTAGATAATATGTATCGTTATGATTTTCTTTACAATCTTTAGCCCATTCTTCCCAAAATAAGTAAGGGAGACTAAATCTCTTACTCACTGTTCCTTTCTCTTTAAATTTCCTTTCCGCTTCGTTCATTTTATAAATTATAAGTTATTAATATTAACTTAAACTAGCCCAGTCTTGTACTCCATTTATAGAGTTACTAGCTGCACCATCTTCTCCTACTTGGATATTTGTTAAACCCTCTGCCGTAGTTGGTGATAATTTAAGACTTAAAGTTCCTCTCCAATTATCATCTGCACTAAACTCAGATTCAAGATTGATTACTCTTGCATTGTTATATGCTTCCCAATAATAGTTAGTATCATCTGAATTTTGTAATACAACTAAGTATTTTAAACCAGTAGTAGTTAAATCATACCATCTTTTAGCAGTACCGTGCCTTAATATAATATCTAGACTAAGTTCAATAGCTTCTTTTGGTTTCTTTAAATCAATGAAACCACTAAATACTGCTTCACTGTCAAAGTCGTTGTCTCCACCAGATTTGTCCCAGTTAGTTACTTCTGCTTCGTATTTAGATGTTGTATCTGCAAGAATATCTGAATAATCAGAATCTCCCGGTAAAATCCATAATTTTGTATTATCTCCTGATAATGTATCTCCTATTGCCATTTGTTATTTGTTTATTGTTTTTTGAACATTTGCGATACTTGTTCTTGTATACTTTTCGTAGTTTGACTTTCCATATAATCATAAGTTAAATCCATGAAATTTGGAATACCTGATTTTGGTCTATTATTGCCTGACCTTAAGTCATAACCTCTTCCTGCACCGTTCTTACCTGTAGGACTTGGAGCTTTAATTCCATGAAACCACATGTGATATGGTCTGTTACGACCATCACGGTGACTAGGTTGTACTAACCTAACCCTTCCTGAGTTTTTTTGAATTATTTTTTGTATTGCATTCTTTAATGCTCCAGTATCATGTGGTGCTAAGTTTCGTGCATAATCATAAGCTTTATTTATAATGATTTCTGTAAAATCTTTCTTTCTTACCAAATCAATATTCTTACTTTGTGCGCCAAATCTTTTTGCACCATCTGACCTAAATTGAACTTTCATCTACTATACATAAAATTCAAAGGAATAACAAAACCCCTAACTATTTTACCACCAACATCAATATTAACCATTGAACTATCTCCTATAGATATATTTTGTAATGAAATAGAGTTTTGATTATTAAATAAAATCTCTTCTACTTCATCATGTAATAATATGGCACTTTTAGTATCTTTAGCATAAACTTCAATATCTATAGAACCATTTCTATTATATGATTTTGATTCAGTTCCCATTGATTGTCTTTCTCTAGGGACAATAGGACTATGAATTATAACTTGTGGGAATTGTGCAATATCATCCACAAAAGCATTAGTCACCTTTACAGTTGAAGATATATTATTCTTTATAACTGCTCTTAACTCTTTAAAAATGTCTGCTCTTATAGTTGCGTTATTTATTGCCATTCTAGGTTATATTTTATAGTCACTCTGGACTTAGAAGGTATCTGTAATTTTATTACAAACCCTTAGTCAAGACCTAAGGTCAAGATTTGTGCTAATTTCTTGTTACTGATTTCAAGGGGATTAATTTCAGTAATATTATAAGTTTGACTTTCAAATATTACTTTATCTTCCCTAACACCAAAAACTTCATCAGCATTTACTATCAATACTGAACTTGATGTATTTACTCTACCTGTCGAGTTTAAGATCAGTTTTTTTAATAAATTTTGGTCCTTAACTGCTTTGATTGTTCGAATTGATGAACTTGTAACTACTACATCTCCCCATTCGTCAAGTTCTTCATAAATTTCATTAGATAAAACAGTAACATCACTACCATAAGTTTGTAAGATATTATCTATTTTATCTTTAATTTTACTCATCTTATTAATCTCCTAAGTTGTTTCCAATATTTATTAATATCATAATCTAAGTTTACTACTTGTGATGTACCTATTGCTGTTGTTAATGAAATAGGGCCTATACTAATACTTTCAGTGTTATCAGTAGTACTACTTTCACTTTGTATTAATTTTTGAAGTGTAAGTAATGTTGTTAGCATTTTGACAGCTGAACGAACTTCATTATATTTAGTATATGTAACATAAACTCTATCTGGTATGTATTTATTTTTATTGAATAATACAAAATCTCCATCTATAATGTAATCTTCATCAATTCCTTCTGTTAATACTGTATCATCAGAAAGTTTGATAGAAGATACTGAAGACACTGGATAATTCTTCAATAATAACTCTTGGTTAGGTAAATCATATAACTCATTAGTATAAACAGTAACTCCCCAAGTTCTCCTTGTTGTCTCGTTTATCTCTTGTTCTGATAAATCTATATAAGTTTCAACAGTAGTGGATGTTGGTGTAGTTGTCCCATCATACAAAGTCCTAGTATAATTTTGGAAAAACTCCAAATCTATATAATCTCCCATAGAATAAACTTATGTGATAGTTTAGTTTATAAGTCTTTCGGTTTAGAATAAAAGTTCGACAGTTATTAGCCATGTCGAGGACTCCCACATTTTTATAATATTTTCGTTAATGTAGACAAACGTTGGGCAACCAGTTTAAGTGTGTTTATGCACTACTCCACTTGAAGTAAAGGTGTTCATGCTTTACTTCGTTTAGTAGGACTCTTTTAATACCTACAACCTTTCATATATGTACCCTTATTCAGTCATCTCTAAATTTGTCTTATTCGTCAATAAGGATTTAGATAAACCCACACAGCTTGTCTATATTTTATCTAGATTTTGTTACTTAATGTGTGAGTGCATAAGTTCATCAAGATTAGACCAATCCTGATGTTTTCTCCACCTTAGGGGACATAATTACTCGGTACCAACCCTAAATACTTTTCAGTACTTAAAATTGTGCCTTTTCATTGCCAAGCAAACAAGGGATGAATTCACATCCTTTTCAGCCATAATACTATATGTATTCTTGTATTTATAAATCTTTGCTTTTTGTTAATAAAACTCTATAATGTTTTTGGTATTCCTTTATAACTTGATAAGTATAACCTAAGTCTATAAATTCTTTTAGGTTCTCGTCGAAAGCTAGTTTTCTTAAATCAATTATAATTTTTCCATTTTCAGACAATAAATTATCTACTTGTTTTAAATAAGTCTTTACAGGATAATGAAAACCCCAAGAAATTAAACTAATAACTAAATCTATATCTTTTAAATTAGATATATTTTGTCCTTCACTTAAGTCTAATAAAGTTAAATTAGATTTAAAACCATTATCTCTTAAAAACTTCTCTGCTAATTCAAGACTGTTATAAAAACAACCCTCAGGTTTATATCCATAATATAAATCTTTATTTTCACCAGTTTTATCAAATAAGTAAAACTCTTCTGCTAAGTTATCTAAAAATAATCCTATTCCTCCTATCCCACAGCCAATATCTAAGACTTTTTTAGGTTCACCTATATAATCCTTTATAGAATCATAATCTTGTCTTAGAGAAGTCAGATACTCTTCCGAGATATCTTCACCTAACGAAGTCCTTTGTAATCTTATTAATCTCTCAGTTTCTTTATTTATCTTTAGTTTATTTAATCTCATTTTTTAATATTTGTTGGAATGTTTCTTTAAATTTATCGGCCATAATCTCCCAAGAGTGATTTTCAGCAAAATCTCTTGCATTTTTAGATATTTTATCATAAAACTCTTTATCTTTTAGTTTAATTAAAGCTTCTTTAACTTGTTCTTTATCTCTATCTACAAATAATACGTTATGATTATCTTCACAGTTCTCTCCATGATAACCTACTCTAGAAATAATGCAAGGAATACCACTAGACATTGCTTCCATTATAGTATTACTACAACCTTCACTACAACTTACTTGAATCAATACATCAATATCATTGTAAAATTTATACATATAACTATGAGGAATAAATCCTACTCCTGAGTTACCTTCTTTGGTTTCTAAACTTAATTCTTTACAAGGTGTTACAAAATACTCAGTATATCCTTTTTGTATATCTGTTAAAGATGTGTTATGTCTTCCAGCAAAACCTACTATAAATCTTTTTGTAGGGTCACGAGTTACAGGTTTGAATCTATTAAGTTCTACCCCATTAGGAATTAATATAGGTTTTTGATTTGTTTCTAATAACTTTTTATATGATTCATAGTTTTGAGTTAAAATATATTTTGATTCAGAAGCATTTTTTATATGTAATTCAACTCTTGAATCTAATAACTCTCCTCCCGTAGTCATCGTAGATATAAACTTATCTTTCAAATCGGGACGAATATTAAGTAAAGGTTTTAATCTTTGTGAGCTACATCTTGCCCAGACTAAATCACCATTGAAATTATCTACTATATTTCTATCAACATAAACATTTCTTACTATACTTATATAAAAATTTTTAGATAAATACTTACATAATTTCATAGCAGTAGTATAATAACACCACCTATCTTCATCAATATAACACATAATATTTGGTTTATTTTCATTGAATAAATCATTGAATAAATCTAATTCTTTATCAAAGTAATCAGATTTTAAATCTTTATAATACATTTCAAAATTATAATCTTTGTCATCTTTATTAAAAGTTCCATTCCCTGTCCTTCCTCTATCACTCCAAGATTTGGCATTAGATTCAAAATGGAAATTACTATATTCTCCAAATTTAATATAATCTATATTTATATCTTTAACTCTTAATAATGTAGCTAAAGAAGTTTGGTCTTGATACCAATTAGTTACATCTTTTAAACATTCTTTTTCATAGAATTGTGCTAATTTATAATCTCTTATACCAAATATCTCTGCTGCAATTACTTTAGTCCCTTCATCTTTAGTAAAATCTCTTCTATTAAGAATTATATCATTCTTTAATAATAAATCATTAATCTCACTTAAGTCCGTTCTTATTAAAGCAGTAATATCTACCCACATTACAGGTTTATTTGTAAGAGCTATTGTTTCCCTAACAAAAGTCCCTTTAAGATAGGTAACACACTCTTTTTCTTTCATTTCGTTATATGTAGGTTTTAGTTTAAAATTACCTTTTTTTTCAATGAAAGTTACATCTGAGAAAAAACATCTAAGTAAATTAGCATGTTCTGGAGGATAGTTTATTAAATAAATTATTATTCTCATATCAGGATTATATTTTCTTATTCCATTATAGAAATAAATAATCCAATCATTATATTTATATGTACACATAGATACTATTATAGTTTCCATATAATACTATGTCTTTAGAAGTTTATAAATGTTTGTATTTTAAAAAGAAGTTAGTTTAAAGTAACTTCAAAACTTTTAATCTCTTCATAAAGTCCATCTTTGAACTCTACAATAGCAGTAAAATTGTATTTAATATCATCTTGTTCAAATGTACCTAATACTTCTACTTCTGCATCTTTATCTTCAAAATCTACAGTTTTGATTAAAATTTCATCTTCTTCATCATTAATTTTTAATCTTTCAATTAATCTATCATGAAGTTTTACTCTATTGACTATTTCACCATCAATTTCATCAATTAAATCATCCTTAATTGCTTGGATAGATAAAGTTTTAATTTCATTACTGAATACAATTCTATCTACTATTAAATCTAATTCATCATCATCTAAATCGTTAACTAAATATTCTACTGAACCTTCATTGTCATAAATATGTTTTAATACTTCATCAAGGTTTTCGTTATCAACTAAAACTTCTTTTGTGATATTAACATATTCAGTTACTGGCACGTCTACTAAAATTTCTTGATATTCAATTACTGGAACTTCAATTGCCTTATTAACAATTGTTTCTACTTCTTTTTCTACAGGGAACAAAGTTGCCCCTAAGGTTGCACCACCAATTAATGATAATACTACAGCTGCGATAAATTTTTTATCCATTTGTTATTATATATGTATTTCTATCTTTATATGCTTATCGTTTTTTTTGATAAAATAATTAGTGAGTTTATAAATAAATAGAAAAAATGTGTTTTTTAAAATTAAAAGATTATTTATGAAATAATCTCTGTAGCAAAAGTTCCAACTAAACATCTGTTAGCTCTTTTGATTTTCATACCAAATCTTGCTTTGATAGCGAACTTGTAAAATAAGTCGTCAATTTGGTCTTGTGCAACTGCTAATGTGTAAGGTTTTCTTTCGAATAATACTACTGCATCGTCACCTAAGTAAACTACTTTACCATCTGTAACGTATGTAGATTGAACAACATTAGCTCCATGTAACATACCAACTACATTTTCTCTTAAGAATCTGTTGTCTCCTGCTTTGGATGCGTCACTCATGAAATCCGCTAGACCTTGTGTCATGTTTGGATGCATTATAATATATCTACAAGTACCTCGGTCTGCTGTTGCAGCTCTCATTTGAGTTACACCAAATCTACTTGAAGTTACTGTTAAATCTACAGTTGAAGTGGAACCTGTAACTGCTGTACCTGCTAATACTACTGTTGCGAATAATTCGTTCTCTTTTTTAGCTAAATCATTAACTAGAGATTCTTGAATATCGCCCATAATGTAAGCTTCTTGGTCCATCATTACATCTTCTCTCTCAGATACTACTCCACCTTTGAAAGTTGCATCAACATAATCTTTTGTTACTGCGTACTCAACTACAGGTAGTTTTAAATCTGTACTTGCAATATCATATCTATCAGTTGCTGTTGTAGTAATACCACTTGATTTTGTCCATTGGTATCTATCTGCTACACCTTGTGCGTAATTTGCTACAATTGTAACTGCACCAGGTAAATTCCTAGAAATAGATGCTTCATATACTTTTTTTTGAATATCTTCTTGGAAATATTCTCTAATTGCTGCGATGATTGTTGAATCACCAGGTTTAATTGTGTTTGCGTTTGTTATAGCCATTTGTTATAAGTCAGTCAGGGCGCCCCTAACATAAGAATAACTTATTAACACATTTAGTTTATAAATCTTTCGGTTGTTTTTAGAATAAATGAATATAACTTGAGTTTTTTGTTAAAAAATAAAATATTAAAGAGTTTTATTCTCCAATATATGTTTAGCTAATATTTGATTGTACTGTGATTTGTTTGCTTCGTATTCTTCTCTAGTCAAAGCTTCCTTAGGGTCAGTTTTAACCTTACCTGAAGACTGTCTAGTAGATAATTTCTCTAATTTATCTTCATAAGACTTTTTATCTTCTTCTCTAGCTTTTTCTAGTTCTTCTAGTCTTTTAGAAATTTCAGATTTCTTTTTCTCTTCTTCTAAGGCTAAGGCTTCTTGTTCTTTCTTTTGATATTCGGCTAATTTAGCTTCAAGGTCAGATACCTTACTTAATTCTTTTTCTTGGTTAAGTTTTGCTAATTTCTCGTTTGCTAAATCTTCTGCTTGTTTTGTAATATCAATTTTTTCTTCACTCATTTTTAAATATCTCTTTTAATTCTTTTTCTTTGAATAAACTTTGTACTTTCATACCTGATTTAATATAATAATTATAATTCATTGCCCTTTTTTTCTCATAACCTAAAGCTTTCATTACTTTATTGATGTATTCATCTTCATTTAATTTAGATTCATCTTCAATTAAACCATATTGTTCTTTATTATCTAATTCTTCTACAGTTTTAGATTTTTTTTTATGTCCTTTTTGAAATACCATTATTTATTCTTTTTGTTGTAGTTTTAGTTCTAGTTCTTGGACTTTATATTCTAAGTCGTTGTATTCTTTTTCTCTTTTAAGTCCTTCTTCATATTGTTTCATACCCTCTTCACTTAATTTAAAGATTAATTCTTCTTGACCTTCAATTTGTCCATCCATTTTGTTAATCTCAGTTTCTAACGAGTTCAAGTATAAATCCCTCTCAGTCATAACATAATTAGCATCTTCTTCAAATTTTCTAGAAGGATTATTTGGCATAAATTGAACATCATCTATCAATTTAATATATTCTAACCTGTTTTTTAGAATCTTTTGTTTATCTTTTAGATTATCTAAATGATTCTTAGCCACTTCAATAATTCTTTCTTGTCCTTTTTCCATTTTATATAATACTGGTTAAATCTAACCAATATATATAATATATATCCCTAAGTTTATAAACCTTTGCTTTTTGAAAGAACAAAAATAGAAAAGATTATTTCTTAGGTTTGGTTTTTGTGTAACTTGGGTCAGTATGGAATGTTCCACCAGTAATTTCCCAATCTTTAATTATTTTACCATCTTCTAAACCCTTATATTCTACACTAACTCCAAATTCTCCTCGTTTATATTTGTCTAAGAATTCTTTACCCTTGTCAGATTCAGGGATATATGCTTTTGCCTTTAATCCTTCTCCATCATAATACCAATCAGATACTTTAACATTAAAGTCTTGCCATTTTTCTTCAAGGTCGTTTCTAACTCCTCGCACTACATCATAACCAAAATGATTTAAATCGAATGTAAGTGGATTTTTAGGGACATTCTTCCAACCACTAGGGTCTAACTCAACTCCACCATAAATAGCTTCCGTATCTTTCTCAGGATAGCCTACAAGTATATCAATTATATTTCCTGAGTTATAATTCTCTGTGTTTAAACTAAAACTCTTTTTACCTGTAACTTCAGGTTTGTAATTTTTTATTACTCTTGAAGCAATATCTAAAGAATCAATTACTGAATGTTTCTCTCTTGCAAGGTAATATGCTTTGTCAAATATTTCTTGTTTCATTGTGACACCTTTTTAGTTTTGTTCTTAACATCAGTAAGTCTTTTTTCTTCGTTTTGAGGAATACCATCTTTAGGTCTTGGTTGTCTTGAAGGCATCTCATCGATATCTTTCTTAACACCTAAATCTTTGTCCTCTTCAATAAACTCGGGTTTAATCCTAAATCCCGCTTCCATTAATACTTCATGTATTGCTTCAGGTTTATATCCTAGTTCTTTAAACTTCATAGCCCTAACTAATGCGGCTTCTTGTTTTCTATCATCTGCTTGAGGAAATTCAAAACTAACATCTTTCCAACCTACTTTCTCTCTGAACTCATTATTAAGTTCATTTACAAAGAAATTCTGCCAAGCATGTGCAACTCTACCAAATACTGCCCTTTCTTGGATTTCAGAGTTACTTCTATTAGAGTTATCCACAGTCCCTGCTACAATAGGAGGGATTTGAACTACTCTTATAATCTCATCATTTTGTGCGTTAATATAATCTTGAATTGCTGTGAAGTTAAGTGTAGTTCCAGTGTCTAATCTTTGCACATCTTCCCCTTCAAGTAAAGTTAATATTCTAAGTAAGTCCGTAGGTTCTCTTTTTGCCCTTAATTCATTCTTAATTGCTTTTGCTTGGTCATCATCAGATTCACTAAGTCTAATTGTTAATAAAGTTTGTAAATTTTCAAGCATACCTGCCATCATATTTTCAGCTCTTTTTTTTCTTGCTAAAGGATACTTTAAAGGAGTTAATAAAGCTTCACCTATTGCTCCTGTTCTTAAACTTGGTGCTTTAATGTGAATTATTTTCTCTTTAGGTAGGATTATATCAACATTAGGACCTAAAGTTTGTTTATATTCAACAATCTCTCCATTATCATTCTCAACAGCAGTCATAGTCTCAGCATCAATCTCATAGAATCCTATTAATTTATTACCTAATACATCAATCTCAAAATATTTATTACCATTATGCCATATAGCTGCAAACTGATTTTTGAATTTCTTACCAAATCCTACTTTTTGTAGTTGTTCATTCTGTTCTTTTGCGTTAGGGTTTTTATTTTCATCCACTCGTGGATAATTCTCAAACACACCATCTTGAAGTTGTCTTAAATTAGAGTTAAGAACTGCGTCGTCTTTAATGTATTTGACGAAATCCGTACTTGGGGTGCTTGACACATCATGAGGATTACTACCTGTAGCAGTATAAACATTTCTTTTTGCTTGTTTTTTACCTGTAACAAATCTACTCATCTTTTTTACCTCCCTTTAAAACATTTCTTTTTTTAAAGGTATTTTTTATTTTTATATAAAAAGCATAAATGTTTTTAACATAATTTTTAGATTTTGTTATTTGTAATTTATCAAAATCAATTATTTCATATCTAAAATCTTCATTCAGTAAATAAACATCTTTTCCTGATTCTAAAGATTTAGATAATTCTACTAAATCATCTTTAGAAATAGTGTTTGAGTGAATATTATATATCTTAACCATATTTATATCTTGTTTGTTAGTTTGTTTTATAAACCTTTCGGTTTTTGTGAGTTTTATCTTTTATAGCCCAAATCAAAGTTTCGTGATTATTTGTAAACCTTCTTCCGTTTAAATTTGGAAGTGCATCTGTTTTTATCCAAATTACATCATTTAAAAACCAAATTCCTAAATTTTGCATAATAGTACCAACTCTAAAAATATTGTGATACATTCCGATTACCCAAATTGAACCAGTTGGCTTTATTATTCTTTGACACTCAGAAAGCCAAGACTTTGTAAAATTATCATAATCTTCATAACTTTCAAATTTATCCCATTCATCATCAACTGGAATGACTTCAGTTCCATTCGCTCTTTTTAATCTCTTTCCTTTAGGTAATTGTAAATAATATGGAGGGTCTGCAAAAATTAAATCTATTGAATTATCAGGAATTTTTTTTAATTCTTCTATACAATTTCCATGAATAATTTTATTTATTTCTTTCATATTTAAAAATTGTAGATAATTAAATGTTCTACATCTCTATCATTTCTACCTTTCACATTATATAAATAGCATTTTTCAAAACTATCAATTTTAATATTCTTTTTGTTATTATAAAGGTCATGAATAAAATCTGTTTTTTTAATTATCAAAATAAAATTAGCTTTTGTTTTGTATAAACATTTTGCCAATCTTTCTTGATCTTTTTTATCAAATGATTTTTTTTCATAATCGCTAAAGTCTGTATCATAAGGAGGGTCAAGGAAAATAAAATCTTTTTTAGAAAACTCAAATTCATTAAAAAAATCTTCAAAATCTTTATTTTTTATAATTGTATTTTGGAATATTTTTTTTACTTCATCACTGAAAATGTAATCAACTTTTTTTCTAAAATCTTTAGCATTATATCCTATTCCTCCATAAGGAATATTAAAATGTCCATTTGAATTAAAACGAAACATTGAACCATAACAAAACTCTCTTACAAAATAATAGTTTGCTATTTTCTTCGGTAAACTTATTTTATATTTACTTCCGTTAAAATTCATAACATCACGAAAGTGCATGTAAAATCCACTTCTAAAAGCAGTTTCAATATTTTTATGCAAGTCTCCTGCTGGTAAAGTTCCTCTTTCTTGTTCGATTTTTTTTGTTCTTTGAATTTTTGAAATTAAATTTTTTATAATTTGTTTTAATAGATTTTTTTCGTCTAAGCAGAATTTTTTTAAAAACAAACCATTAAATTGATCTTCTTTATTCAGTAAGATAGTGTTTATATTTTTTTCAAGTTCTTTTTTTGTGATTTTATTTTCCTTAAAATCCCTATACAAATCAATTAGTTCGTTTTCAAAAATTTTAATATATTTAGGTATTTTCTCCCAGTTATTAGCGTATTCATATAATTCTTTTTTAAAATCTTCTCTTTCATTCTCTTCTTTTAACAAAGAATAAAAGTCAGTTAATTCTTCACAAATATCATTAATTATTG
>Ga0100378_1000444_pt1 | contig 45887 bp, 64 predicted proteins | sample CryGeymeta201502_FD_81535 | JGI IMG/M metagenome (GOLD analysis project Ga0100378, IMG submission 81535) | Groundwater microbial communities from Crystal Geyser aquifers in Utah, USA - Crystal Geyser metaG 2015-02 | ecosystem: Environmental > Aquatic > Deep subsurface > Groundwater | place: USA... | reverse complement strand
CAGTAAGCTTATATTAATTGATGAGTCAATACACGAATTGCACAGACCTCAACGAGGAATTTGACGGAAACCTCTTCAAGGAGTACCATGATCAACTGTTCCAGCGAATACCTTTGCCACTTGAGGTGGACCCTCCCAAGAAGGATAAGACCACCGATGAGGACATTGTTTTCATGAAGTGCAAGTGGCTCATCGAGTATCTCACTGAAAGTTTATCCTTCAAGGCTCAGGTCAAAGGAATGGTGGGGAAGCTACTGGATTTGTCGTAAGAAAGGAAAAACCAAGCCAGGATATTAAGGAACATCGGACATCTAAAAGTAATGCTGAAAGATACAAACTGCCAGATGAAGCATATTCACCCCTTCCTCGCACTGACCATCTTCATGACAACTATTGAGCCCGATATGTGATGATGCCCTAATTTAATTTAAATCATGAATAGTCTCTTTTGTGCTTTTTGTGCTTTTTGTGCTTTTTTTATGATTTGTCTTTTTTATGTGATCTCGAACGATCCCTGCTGTCCTTGCTTTTGTGCTTGTGGTGCCTCTCTCTTGACTCTGAATTCTACCTCGAATGTTTGTGATGCTTGTCCTTCTTGTTCTTTTGCGGGGGATCCTATCTCTCCAGTTGGCCCATCTACTTCTTGTACTATTACTGGTACTGCTGTATTTTAGACTAACGAGGGTATCTGTCATTCTGTCTGGGCTCATTGATCAGCAATTCGTAGTTGGGCTGAGTATTTTTCCCCTGAGTATATGACTTGGGCAGCAGCTATCTTTTTCGTTCTTATTGGTCCCCAAACTTAGGTTTACTGTGAAGTAGGCCTCCGCCTTTCCTGTGAAGCAGTTTAGAGACCGACTGGGAAAAATCCACCTGGATTCGGCGGTCGTCGATGATGACGTTGTTCATTTTTAGATATGCTTCCTAGCAAGAAGAAATATTTTCGAACTCGATGAACCCATACTGGAGACTTTGGCCTGTTTTCCAATCTCTAACTATTTCTACACTTTTTATGGGCCCGAAGCGAGAAAAAATGACCTAGAGATCTCTTTACTGGGTGATTGGATTTAGTTTGCAAATGAAAAGAATATTCTCTGGAGGTTTGAGGTTAGAGTCGGGCAGATCGCCAAGGATTTCCAGAGTCATCGCCTGCTTCTTAGCTTTCTGCTAGCGAGTTGCCTACAAAATCTATTTCTCTGACTGGCACTTCTCCAGCATTTCCAGATGCTCGACTGCCTATAATCTGTCGACTCCCTTAATAGGTGAAGGACTTCTAGATGGAATTTTCATGCTTTGAAAGTCGTCATAAGGGTCATCGAGGACATAGGTGTGAAGAATTCTGATGTTCATCTGAGGTCTGTTCCTGCTGTCCACATAAGTGTCATTTATCTTTTTTATCACTTCGAAGCCTTCCTCCACCTTTCCAAATACTGTGTGTTTTCCTGACAGAGATGTGAGGTTGGCTTTGGTGAGAGTGATAAAAAATTAGCTGTTGTTTAGATTGGATCCGCTATTGGCAGTCGCTACAAGTCCAAGCTCATTTATCTTCATTTAGACATCGATTTAGTCCTTGAAGTAGGGCATGTGTTCTCCCATCTACTGCCAGATGGTGGTAGGTGGGTCTGGTTTGATTTTGGTAACGTAATCTGAATACAGGCATATATACTTTTTTGGACTTCAGTGAGAAGGGCGTTGTTATAGTGTTTGAGTTTACAGAGTTTGAGGAAGTTGAGGCAGGCGTTGGGAGCCTTGTGGGGGTAGAGATCTATAACAATATCACCAAAAGAAGTCACCAGCAGGACTGACATCTCTTATTAATATATATATCGAACTAAAATGGGATTCAAAATAGTGATTTGTTTAAGTCCTTCCCACTTAATAATAATTGAGATTTAGTCCATTACCACCATGACTGATCCCAAAAAATAAGAGTCAGAAGCCAGGAAAAAACTAAAAATGATCGGCTAGGGCTGTGAGCCAGCAGGTCTCGTCCTGTTGACCAAGTACTCCAAAATACTCGGTTAACTTCTGATCAATGGGCTCAAAAAGTTTATGAAGCTGTTCGAGAGGAGTCTTACAGAGTTGGAGACTGGTAAAGATACAGCAGAAGTAAACAAGCAGTCGTAGAGACAGTAGGATGCTGTTGTTGAGAGGAAGAAGGTCAAGATACGATTCCAAGATTTCGAAGTGAGTTAAAATATGATAGAGGAACAGTTGTAAGCAATCACCTAGAAGAAGACATAGCTAAAGGAGGAAAAGCCAATCAGAACCTTCGCTTTTCGCAATTAGGACTACCAACTTGAGGACAGCGTCGAAGAAGACTCCAGTTAGTCGATTCGTACCTTCATCAGGAATGTCAACAACGGCAGTAGATTCAAAAAGATGCGACGCAGAAACAACTCCTCCTCTGTCAATCCAGGCATCATCAAAGTCATTGAGAGCCAGACACCCGAACAGGAGAAGCACTTCGCTGATCTTATCAATAAAGCTAATTATGAGTATGCTTTAGAGTTCCTAGAGTACAAAGAAAAAGAATAGGAAAAAATGAGGAAATAAAAGGCGCAAGATGCCTCGAAGTACCACTACAAGGAATATCTCAAGGAGGTCAATCAGGATTACTTTCCAGATAACGCCTTTACAGACCCGATAAAAAAATTGGCAGATATGAAGCGATCGAGAAAGGAAAGGGGATAAAAAAGACCGCCCAGAAAAATGACACAAACATAAAAAGAAACACCTCAAATCTACAATGTGTAAAAAGTGCTGGAAATATTGGACGAGCAGAGCGACGAATTTATAACGGAAAAAATTAAAAAACTTGAAGAGATCAGAATGGCCCAAGAGGATGCCCTTAGAAGGGAGCAAGAGTAGCTGGAAAGAGAGAGAAAAGCTGAATAAGAGAGACTGGAGCAGTTGAGGAGAGAAGAGGAGCAGAGAAGACAGTAAGAGGCTCGACAAAATGCATAGGAAGAAGGCAACAAAGCAGAGAGGTCGAATGCTGAAGAATAAGAAAAGAGCAACATGAATGAAGCTGAGGTTGATGAGGAAGAGAAAGATAGCATTGAAAATCAGAACATTGAGGAGCACTCTTTTGGACCTGCTCAGAGTCAAGAGCCCTAAACTATTTTCGGACTAAAGCAAACAAAATCCGTCGAGCAGGTAGAAAAAGCTGAATCTGTCGTACCTCAGACACCTCCTAGAGAAGAGAAGCCACTCTAGCAGGTTTCTTAACAGAACAAATCCCCTCCTCCAGCTCCTTCAGGTCAACCTTCACAACAGACCATAGCTCCAGCAGTCAACAGATAAGATAATCCTTACCTTCGGAGCAGTCCTGCAAAAAGGATGACTTTATCAGACCTTCTCAAGGCTGACAATCGAAACAGTCCCTCCTTTGCTAGTTTGCTGCCACCAACACCTTCAACAAACAACATTTTTACACAAAATCCATCAGTTCCTAGCATTTTTGGAACTTTGCCTCCTCACAACGAAACTCAGCATAACCAATCTCCCCAGCACAACAGGAACGCTTTCCAATCACCACCAAGCAACAATACATACGTCCCTCCTCCTCCCAATCAACCAGTTCCTAGTTTCATGGGCAGACAAGCATTGATGCAGTTCACTCCTTCGAGTCCCACTGGAAAGTCAGGTTCTGGCAACATATTTTCAGCACCTGGCTATGATCGGGGAGGTTTAATGCCGCAGTCTTCAAATGCACCCGTTTTTACACCGAATCCTAATGCAGCCAAAATGTTTGAGAACAATGTCTTTATGAGCCAGCCTGTCCAGCAGCCTAGTCTTTTCGGTAGCATATCCACGCCTCCTCAAACCAAGGATTATACTCCTCGCGGCAGAAGCAAAAAACCTGTCCGGATCGGCTGATTGATTGATCAATGCCCTTTCATCTCATATTCATTATTCGCACTAATGTAACTTCGTACGTGATTCAAATCCTTAAGAACGAATGATAACACAATTTTTTGGGACGAATGACACACAGTGTAGTCTTTGATCTCTAACAATTTCATCGTATCATTCCTCCATTGCTCACAATTTTTTTTGGAACGGGCAGAATGACATTTCAGCTTTTTAGTATAAGAGACACACAGTCATACATACAATCACACTATACTTTTGACTGAGTAGCCCACTTTCTTGTAGTCATCAGCACTGGGGTATATTTCTTGGCAGACCGAGATTAATCTTTTGATGACTTGCATCCACCTTCGAGTGGACTAGTCATTGAGTACATGGGATACTTTGGGTCCGTTTCTTCTTACAGTGATACTGAGCATAGCCACCCCTAGAGGCCAGGGAGCATTTCCGATTGACAAGTCGATATAGCGGTCATTAGCCTGAATGTACTATCTTATCAGGCAACAGTTCATGATGTAGTAGACAGATCTAACCATATCTTTGTCTCCTCCTCGCCTTTTGAGCACATACAAAAACCCTTTGATGTCCTCATTAGAACTGTTTAGCCGATTAAAGCTCTACTGATACTTTTATCTCAGCTACTCGCTTGCGCATTTCTGCTCTAAGGTTTCTCCCCAATCTCGAAATACTTTATGGATCCAGAGAAAGATCTAGTCACACATTTGGTCGTATGGCATGTTCTATTGCTCTGTCTTGATCATTTCCTTCTTCTTCTAAATGTACTGAGGGTCGTCGCCCAATCGAGGTTCAATCAGTCTATTCCTGTACTTGGCGTCCAACTCAGTCAACTACTCTTGTTCTTTGAGCCTGAGCTGGAATTACTAGTCATAGGTCTTCATGTCGAAGGTCGGGTTGTCCTTGAAAAATTACTCAACCTTCAGCAATCTTTTGTACCTCTCATTGAGAGTTTCAGCAAAAAGGGTGATCGGTTGGTGCAGGGCTCTTAATCTTTTCTTGACCTCTTCAGCAGGAACGGCAGGCTCATTGACATCACTTTCGTTGGGCTTTTGCTTTTTCCTTCTGATATCGTACTCGTAGAAGTCTTGGATTTCTTTGAGATGTTGTTATTTTTGCTACTGAGTCCTTTTCTTTTCTTCAGCCTGTGCCTCCAAGGCTTTTTTTTCTTTCTACTAAATGACTGTCTTTTGGGAGACCATTTTTGTGGTTGGCTTGGTCTGCTGCAGCAACTGCTTCAGCTTGTCCATAATCAATCAATTATTTATAATATAATATAGGCTCTAAGATCAAGAGATAATCAAGGATGCTGTGAAGACCTACAGCTGAATGCGTTGAGGTAATGGTCTTTTCTGAGCCATTCTGGTGGGTCTTTGTTGAATAATGAATTTAAATATTTAATATAAGCTCCTTCAACTCATGATTATTTCAAGGCTCATGAACAACAAAATTATTCTCGCTCTACTCCTTATTATTGTCGTGCACTCCCAAGCAGACGATCACTAAGGACACGAATCCCTGACGACTGCTCAAGCCTGGGGATTTGGAATCTTGGCTGGTGCTGGAGTCTCCATTGTTGGAGTTCTGGCAGCCATCTTCATCATCTGCATCCGCAAGTGTATGAGCGAATAAAGCTTCAAGATACTCATAAACTTGCTATACTCCTTGGGCTGCGGGGCTTTGGTGGGAGATGCAATGGTGCACATCCTCCCATAAGCATATGGCAATGAGGAGGCAAATTCCAACTTTGTCTCCCTCATCTTCATCTGCTCTATCTTCACCTTCATCCTTATCGAAAGGATCTTCGTGGCCTGCGGAATCGCTCATAAACACTGGGGCGACGAAACAAATGACTGCCGTTAGCATGAGCATGAGGGCTAAGTGAAACCTGAAGAAAATAATGGAAGTCACAGGGAGAAAAGAGAAAAGATCAACGTTGAAGAAATCGAGAATCAGAACCTATAAAACAAACGGAAGTCAGGAGATACGAGTATTTCTCCAGTGCTCAACACCTCCAAAAAATAATTACTTCCCTCTAGTACTGCCAAGATTGCTCCTGAGACCTAGGAAGACGATGTAACAGAGACTGACAAGGGATGTTGCGATAGCATGAAAGGAAAGGGAAGCTCAGGGTATCTCATCATGTTCTCTGAATTGATACATAATTTTTTCGATGGATTCGCCATAGGTGTTGGTTTTGCCTCAAAAGACCCCGATCAGTACATCCCTGTCCTGGTGGCTGTCTTTGCTCATGAGATTCCCAGCTAGATGGGTAACGTTGGCATTCTCCTCAAAAGTAAGTTCGGCAACTGCCAGACCATCGGATGTAATGGCTTCTTCAATGCAACTGCTCTGCTGGGAGTGATTCTTGGCCTGGGCTTGGGAGAGCTAGGAGAGACAGTTAAAATCTACATTTTGACATTCGTTGCTGGAAACTTCATCTATATCGGAGCAGACATCTGGAGGAATCTTATGAAGAAGCAGAACCTTTGCCTGAACTTCATGGAATTTTTGGCATTTTCGATTGGAGTAGGAGCCATGTACCTAGTGCTTCTGGCCTAAACCGGAGAAGAACACGGCCACTGATAGCCATCAAATCACTTATCTTTATTATCTTTATAAACTTACACTATAACATCATTCACGGCATATAAATCGATCAAGTGCTTTCTGACTATTTCAACGGTAAAGGAATGTCGACTCTATTCCTGGGAGATGAGTTGCACTTGACCCATACCTTCTTAAGAAATTTGAACTCACTCCCGTCATTGTGGATTCTCAAGCTGAAAGTATCAGATACAGATGGATGTTTCATAGTGCCAAAGAGTTTCAGCGTTTCATGATAGTTTTTCTTCTGCTGGGGATCATTTTTGTAATCAAGAGCAATCAGTTTGACTACTCCGTATGCCCTTTCGCATCTGTTACAGTTGCAGAGCCCTTGGCAGTAAAGACAGCTATCCCTTTAGATCTAGAATGAGTTGAGACAGTTCTAGCAAATTACTCTGTTGCAGCAGTAATAGTTGTTCTTTGACTTGTTGTACTCGAAAAAAGGAAGGACGTGCTGGGTGGTCACGTCATATAAGTAGTCTCCTTCGAGGTGGGTTTTTCTGAAGGAGAAGTAGTCAGTTGAGGGATAAGAGTCGGTCTGAGCATGTGTGATAGTATTTGTGCAGAAATTGAGAAGAGGGGTGCTGCATAACCTGAGACAGCGATGGCAGCAGAACATACTGTTGGTTCTTTATCTTTCTTCATCAGGAAGGGAGTCTCTAAATGCCAAGAAATTTCTGAAGTTTTCTACCTTTTCCAGGTAGGCCTGTGAGCCAAGTATTTTAACAATGTCTTTCTTTTTAATTTTTTTAGTAGGGTAGGTCTGTTCAAAAACAACATAAGCCTCTTATTTATCAGCATTCTCCTCAAGGACAATCTAGCGAGTGATCTCGACGATAAACAAAATAGACTCTCTCAACAGGTCCCTCACTTCCTTGTTGATAGCTTTGGACAGAATTGCACTCATGGCTGGATTTTAGAAGTCCAGAGACACCTCATTTTTCTTCTTGTCAAGCTCTTCTCTCTTCTGGTATATTCTCACCTCCAGGCTGGCCATTTTTGCTTACATATCAGCTGTGAAAGCATTCATTTTAGATGCCAGCTCCTTCTTTTGTCTTTGCTTATCCTTGGGAAATTATGTCTTAGTCAGCTCCAATTTTTTTTCGGTCATCTTAACTAAGGACTTCTCGTAGGAGATGAACTATTGTTTCAAGGTGTCGATTTAATTTCTGAGGTCCATCATCAGTTCGGTGGTCTTGTTTCTTTCTAACATCTTCTGCATTCTCCAGATGAGCTGAATACCGTCCTCTTCACCGAGGAACAGCTTCTTAGGTACCTTAGTCTGATGAGCAGTGTCTTGCCATCGGTGGAAAACCTCTTTCATAATTTTTTTGTCGCTGCACTGTTTGAGGCTGTGAATCAGAATGAGCTTGATTTAAGGGGAGAGGCGGCTAAAGCTGAGTTGGCTTCCATTCTGACTCAGAAGACATTTACAATGATGATGTATTATTTGCAAAGCATTATTTTGTTATTTTTATGAAGGGTCTCCTGCTCTGTCTCTCTGTTTATGGGCTATCTCAAGTGGCTCCTTGGCATGCAGGAAAAATAAATAATTATATCCTCCATGAAGTGACACACATCATTCAAGAGGTCACTAATCTACTGTACAGATAGTCAAGTCATCAAGTCGAAGGGTGAGGGTGGAATGGAGTTGATAGTTGATAATATTAATTATGGCGACCTACGGCGAGTTCTACTTCAGAGTGCTATAAAAGGTCAATAACGACTACCTTGGACTGCACAACCTCAGTCAATTTGACCACTACGACAAAAAGATCAAATGCTTCAAGGATTACGAGCAGCAGCCCAACCAGTACTACGAATGCTTCCGATAGATCGAGAGGCAGAGAGAAGCGGAGTCTAACAAGTTAGCCAGCGATTATATTTTGATTGAGGAGGAGTACAAGTTATGCAGTGAGGGGTGCAAAACATCGGGGGAGGATATACTTGCCTGCAATAGCAAATGTGGGTAGACCTTCATGGGTTCAATCACAGCCCTCTATGACGGTTTCTACAAGAAAAAGGTAGGCGGCAGAAGGTAGTACAAAAATCTCAAGAAATGACGTATTGATATGGACGATTGAATATCTGATAGTATCTGGAGATATCCATTAGGCTTATTAATAAACTTTACTTAGACTGATGCAGCAAGAGAGCACGCTCTATGCCTTCCTTAAAAAAAACGCAGCCTACTCTTCAGGCACCCCTTCCAGCAAACGGGCCTCCGACTTCAAATCGAATACAGTCGAAGTAGATAAAAATTACAGCACATTCAATGCAGGTCATCAGGGGCAGCATCAGAAAAATTCAGCACAGCAGTATCAGAGTGCATTCAATGGATCCAACAATACATACGGCAATACGGGCAACTACACAAATATGCTGAGAGGCAACAACCGAGAGGATATACTCGTGTAGGACAACGACGATGCTCGTAGCATGAGGTCAGTCAATAGCAACGCTAGCAGTATCAGAACCACCTCTTCAAATTTCTAATCGGCTAGGAATTAGGCTGTCTACTGTCTGAACAATCTGTCGGATGTGATGAGGAAGGAGATAAACAACATTGACCATAAATTAGAAAGTTTCAACAAAGATGTCCTCAGGCAATTGAGGGAGCATGCTGAGACCTTCCGAAAAAGAGTCACCTGGATGGTGGAGGAGGCCTTTAGATAAAATGAGAGGCATCTGATGGAAATCCAAAGGTTCCAGCAGCAAAGAATGGCAGGAGAATTGCTGCAGATCAAGCAGATACTGGAGCAGGAGTATGTGAAGGTGGAGGTCATGAGAGGAGAGATCAATAGATCAAACTGGAAAAAAGTTGCAGGTCAGATTTTGTCCAGCTAGATTGAGGAAAGAGTATTCCAATTAGTGGAAAGAAGCGAGAGAGTGCAAGTCAGGGCACCAGATTGGAATTAAAAAACAGATCAGTCTCTCAGGCAAATTCAGTAGATAGTGAAGTAGTGTATCAAGTTGAAATGAGCATACGCCAGAAATGATCTTTGCTTAACGGTGAATGTGAATGCATTAGATGAAAATTATTATCACGGCTTGAGGGTCCAGAAACCGATTTATGTGAACCTGACATCTTGTCCTAATCTTCTGTAGCCTCCAAACATCCCCGAAAAATACTATCCGTACTACAATCTAAAGTGAAACTTGTCGTCCTGGGGAGAGCCGAATGTTCCCGTTGTCCCTCTCCAGGTCTTTAGAATCACCTCAGCCAAATAGCCTTGCTCAGTGAAGCTGCCGTAGATCTCAGCGATCTGATCGCCTCCTTGGACCTACCATTTGATTTCAATGTTGGTGGCATCTCCCTGGACGGGGCACTCGGATCTAGTTTGCTCAACTAGCATGATGGGGGCCAGGCCTACGATGTATCGGTTTTAGTCGAAGTATGCCTTCAGTCCCAGTAAAATACCGTTTTCCGTGAAGGTTTAGTCAGTGGGCATCGCGTACCCCATCGACACTTTCTTCATCTTGCCCTTCCAGTTTCTCTCATCTTTCGCCGTGTTTTTGCTAATAAAACTGTGGTTATGGGAGGACTCCCTCTATCTCTTGCTTTGACTGACCGGGGATTCGTCGAGGTCGTCCTCAATTTCCTACAGTTTGAGAATCTTGTTCTCAGTGAGCTACTTAGCTGCCCACTTCGATCGTTCTTATTACCTTATTCCTGTCTGCTCGTATTTCTTGGCCTATAGATCCTTCAGTAGCCGACGGTAAGACTCCACCTGTACATGCAGGGTCTTAAGGAGGCCCTCCTTGCTGATAAAGGTTTCGTCATAGGTTGTTTTGTTTAGCTTGTAATCTCTTATCTTCTTCCTTTGAGTCTATATTCGAGTACAGGCATTATCGTATTGACTTTTGGCCAAATTGAGCTATTCTTTGACTGCATTGAACTCAGCAGGGGGTATTTAGGGAGGGGGTTTGTTGGCTTCCTTTTCGAGTTACTCCTCTTCTGCTCTGAATTTCCTTACTTTACCCTGGAGGGCCACCGAATAGGCCTGCTGCTTTTTGAACTACTTCTATCTCTTTCTCGATTTGACCTCTAACTCCTTGATTTTCTCTCTGTGGTTCTTAATTTAATTTTCATAATCTTTGACGCGTTGCCTGATTTAGGCGTTGTCGACATCTTCGGCAATGACTGAATGGGGAAGAGAGTACCTTTGTCCTGCATTTTTTTTATGTTCTTTTAGCTTTTGAGTTGCTCCTGAACGTTATTGATCTCCATGTCCATGTAGGTTATCATATCCTCGACGCTTCTCAGTCTGCATGCTGTCAGTTGTACTTTGAGTAGTTTTCAGGGGTCTCCTCCTTGCCTTTGAGAGACTCCACTTGCTTCTTGTACATTCCTATTTGCTTGTAGCCATTCTACAGCTATCTCACTAAAGCCTCTGAGTAATAAAAAAGATACTGCTGGGTTTAGCAGGAGGACTGCGGTTGAGGTCGACAGACATGGCCTTTTGCTTGACAGGGGGAAGTTTTAGCTTATCCAGCCTCTCATTCAATTTCTAATTCAACAATTTGAGCTCTTTTCGCAATCTTTCGTTTTTATAGTAGAGCTATCTGAACTTATTTGCTCTGAGTAGTGCAAATCGTACTGTTAATCGGCGGGTCGATCGGAGTCCTCTTAATCTGGGGCCTAGATGGTTTTGTTCAGTCTATGGGGGTTGCTTCTGGACATGCGAGACATGTTGAGACTAACATCGAGAGTGCCGTATCGCTTAGACATTATTACAATAATTATATTAGCCCATTCTCATTGGGAAGCAAAGGAGTCCCACCGCAACAGTCCTTAAAAGAGGACAAATTATTGAGTACACATTAATGATAGCAAAATCAATTATGGGTCTAGTGTCTCTCTTACTTATGTTATCGTTAGGTTTCCACATCCATTTTGCCAGTCTTGGCCTCTTCTTCCTTGATCAGACTGAGAATGATTTCTTCCTCTCTTTTCAGTTGCTTCAATTGTTCCTCGATGTTATCTTGCATATTTTTCAAGGTTTAGTATTATTTTTCCTTTTCGGTGAGGGTGGTCTTTTCCCTGGCAATGGACTGCATTATTCAAAGTTTATATAATTGTGTAACTAATGTCGAGGTTAATAGAGCATAAGAAAGATGCGGCTAGTTATGGGTTGGCAGAGGTTCTCATTCCAGTCCAACAGTGTCTTCCTTAGTACGGGGAGATCATGATTGCGAGTGAGGAGTCCAAGGGCGGGCTGATGATGATCGAGGAATCGAAGGGCAAAAGAATAATCGGTATATCGGGAGGTGCAAAAAAGTTGTTCATCTTTGAGGAGTAGAATGGTACAGATCGATGCATGTAGAGTCCGAAAATGTTGTCACTGCCCTTCACCCTGAAAATGAGGACTACCTCTAATACAAAGGATAGTAAATTATGCCCATCCACGAAATCGTCCTAGGGCTCTAAGGCAATAAAATCAAAGAAATCAAAAGTGGTAAAGAGCACAACATCATCATGACTGAATAAGGAACGCTCTATGCGGTCGGAAAGGGAAGCTTCGGCTCACTTGGACTGGGAGGAACAGTCTTCTCTGCCGGCCCCAAACTCATCAGCAAGCTCAGCAACAAGAAAATAGTCTCTATAGCTTGCGGGATGTTCCATACGTTGGCCCTCAGCAACATCGGTGATGTATATAGTTGGGGCAGAGGATTCGAAGGACAGCTAGGTCTCCTCTAAAACATAGAGTCAGTCAGCTCTCCTCACTACGTCTCCAACTTCTTCAGGTACAACAACGACAAAGATGTGAAAACTTTGCAAAAGACACCCATCATATCAATCGCCTGCGGATCATACCATTCGATTGCCATCGACAACCAGAATAGCATCTATTGTTGGGGAGAAGCAAGGTACGGACAGACGGGTAATGGCAAAAAAAGCAAAGAGCCGACCCCCGTCAGAATACCCATTATCAGCAACGTATCGATATTGTTATTGAGGGTGAAGAAAAGAAGGTCGTCAAAGCTGCTGGTGGCTTCGGACATACTCTGTGCCTGACCTTTGAAGGAGAAATCTATTCGTGGGGATTGAACATCAAGGGACAGCTGGGACTCAATGACTTGCCCGAAAATATGAGGTCCAACAGCGAAGGACACCTAAACTATCTGAAAGCAGCATATCAGCCAATGCAGGTCAAGGAAGCCAGAGACAAGTCTCCTCTTCCTAAATTCAAAGACATCGAGTGCGGGTTCACCAGCAGCTACGCTATCGATGAGGACGGTCACGCTTGGGCCTGGGGAGGAGGGCACATGGGCTTCAAGGATGTACTATTGTTGCTATTTAGAAATATTCAGAAAGAGGGCCTGTGGAGATAAAGGAGCAGACGGATAATAAAAAATTCACAAAGATATTTGCAAATGACAACTCTATGGTCCTCTTTTGCCCTCTTTCTCCTCTTTACTTCAAGCCATCGCTGGTGCCATCCAGAGGAAAGACATAAATCACCTTTTTCGGAAACGGATTCGTCAATACTGGCTCTCAGGCCGTGCGATTCACTATGGAGGAGGAACAAGTGGAAGTTGATCTCAGTTTTGACGAAAAGACCAACACTTTCTTTTGCCAAACTCCTGTTTTTTAAAAACTGAACAAGAAATACAGCTATCCTCTTGTCTGTAATGTGTAGGTCTCACTCGATAGGAAGGAGTATCTGTCTTACTCAAAGTCTCTGCTGATTTACTGTAAATTTTCAATATATTCAGCTTCCAAGTTGCAGATCCAGAGCATCGAGCCAAACTGCGGATCAGTTTTGGGAGGAAGTGTAGTCAAGCTGTACATGCCCATAACTGATAAGGTATTGGAGTATGTTGAGAACATCACTGTCGGCTTCAAGAATAACCAGCTCGGGCAGGAGAAGCAAGTTGATAAATAGGAAAAGATCTAAACTGGGGAGGACTGGCTCTGTACGGAAGGCAGCTATCAGAACGAGACAATAACTTGCAAGATACCAAACATTCCTCACTTCAACACAGACAGTCCTTTCTACATGCTAGATGTCAGTCTCAACGGGCAGGATTTCACAGAGTTGCCCCACACATTCAGATACTACTTCATATCAGATACAAAAGTAGAACCCTCCTAAGGATTGGATGACGATGAGCATTAGTGCAGGATCAAAGGCCAGGGATTGTTTGACACCCCGAACAAGTAACTCAAAATCAGTTTGAATTTCAACTTCAAAGATAACAAGTATAACTGTGAGAGGAGAGTGGACCTAAAGTGGAGCAAAGCTGAAAAGGAGTTTATTTTCAAAATGCCAAAACTGTCCTGGATCATTGGAGACCACTAGATCACTCCTGAACTGCTGGAGGAGGTAAGAAAACATCCATGCGTGCTGAGCCTGTGTGTAGCCAAGAAGGAGAGTGTGGACGTTGGGAAGTATATGTTCGTGGTGCCTCCTCCCCCTCCTGAGCCCGTTGAGGAGAAGAAGGACGCCAAAAAGGGGGCCAAGAAATGATGTGATATTGGGATACATATACTAAAAATATTATCACTTCAGGCCAAAAGTTATGCGATGCTCCTCTCCTGATCAATAAAGCTGCTATGTGTGTACAGCACCATAGACTCATGTGACTCTTCCTCTCCTTCTGAGTGGAGAATCACTCTGCTCTTCTCGGTGATGTTGCTGAGAGACTTGTACTTCACTTCTCCCTCTCTGTGTTTGCCCTCGACGAGCACCCTCTGGAATTCCTGCTGAATGCTGGAGTCCAATTCGTAGGAGCTGAATGATATTCTTTTGGACTATTTTGAGTGTTAGGAAACGATCTGGTTGTTGGACTAGTTGAGAGGAATGTTTGGAACGCTTTTGAACTTCTCAAAGAAAGCCTGTTTTTGTCTGTTGCCGAAGGAAAAATGCTGAAGGGCAGGAATTTAGGCCACTTTGGCTGGAGTACTCTTCTTCTTGACCTTGACTGGACGAATATTCCCTTCTTACTTGAAGGTGGGTACTTTGTGCTCATTGCTAGAAGCAACCTACTACTTATCTTCCAGGATGCTATTCAGTTCCTCCTCGATGCTGACTTTGCTGGGCGACTGTTGAGAGAGCACTTTGGGAGATTCTTCCATTTATACTTTATTGACGGTTGACCGGTGAATGATCGGCGCTGATGCAACTTCGTTTGAAAAAGGGAAGGAGTAGATTCGTCTGGTCCTTTGGTCGTTGAGGTCTTGAAAATGAGGCCTGCATGTATCGTGGATTATGAGTTGATATTTATGGACCATTTTTCTATGTTTTTTCATTGATATTTTTGTAGAATTTGTTGCCCTTTTGCTCATGATTCCAGAACAGCTGACTTTGGTATGATGGGATCCTGCTGCTTTCCTCCTGAGCTCTTTGATTGACACCTTTGATGCTCTAAGAGGAATATTGTAGCTAGGTGAATGTTCATGAACAACGTCTATTTCACAGGAGCAGGAGCAGGAAGGGCAGCAGGAGAGCAGGTGAGAGTGGGAGGTGGGCTGCCGTCGGAAGGGGGAGTCATGAAGGAGGAGGTGAACTGGAGGAGGTTTTCTGAAGATGGGCGTCATCATTGATTTTTTATTGTAAATGAAATAATGAGGTTAAACTGTCAAAATAGCATCACCTCTGTTGCCAATGCTCACAAAATATGGATAAACCATCTGTACTTCTCTTTGCTGCTCTATGATAGGTAAGTTGATAGTTCATGCATGCTGATAGTGCATAATGATGATAGTGTAATAAATGTGATAGGGCTGGCAGTAGCTATACTATTTTAAATGCTAAATCACCATAGTAAATTTCTCTGCCACCAGTTTGGCTCTCCGCCGTTGGTGTCTAAGTTTATTAGGAACTTCCTGGTCTCCTCCCATACCAGCAGTATGATCGAAAAGGCCATGCCTGGAATGCCCAACAAAAAGAATGGTAAAGGTCTGCATACAATAAGAACTACCTTCCGCCGAAAATTTTGTTGACTCCTGGAATGTACAGGAAAAAGATGAATAGGAAAGTCTCAAGAGCGATTCCTCCGAACATGTGTACATTTAAACCACTGTAGGTGAAGGAAACCTGAATAAAAAATGAAGTACTTTTCTGGATTTGCAGGCGAAGACGTTGGACCACTGGACCATCACGATGGTGACGAAATAGGCCGACTGAGCATAGAAAATGGCTTCGGTGGTGTATTGAACTGGCAAGTTGGTGATGGTGCTGACGGTACCGAGGATGGTGTCGTCGGCTGGCCAGTTGAAAGTCTGGCAGTAGTCTCCTGCGCAAGGAGTGGCATTGTATCCGTTGCCAGGGTTGGCAATCAGGTAAAATCCTCTAAGATCGAATTCGTTGGTTACGGGGCTGATCCAGTCAGGGAACTGTGTGTTGAAGTAGTCAGGGTTGCTCAACAATGAAACACTAGGAGGAAGAAATGGGTTATTGAAGGGAGGGTTGGTAGTATTCTGGTTAAAATTGTAGTTGCCATTTTTTGTGGTGGTGGGTTAGCCGTCAATATAGGGATTGACGCAGTTAACCGACAGAAGGAAGAAGATGTTGCTGTAGGGGAAGCCATAGACAGTCATTGTGACAAAATAGGAGAAGAAACCTCCAGCTGTGGCGATCTCACCCATCTGTCCATAGGCATGGGTCAGCAAACGGGCAGTTACCAAGTGGTCTGATTGCTTTCTGGGTTTACGACTCATGATGTCGACTTCAGCTTCTTCATAGGCCAGAGAAAGGGCAGGGTAGATGTCAGTGCCGACACAGATGATCAACATGAAGATGTTGGAAAGAGGAAGAGGGATCTGCAGAATGACCAGCCCGACAAAAGGCCAGATCTCAGTCATGTTGGAAGTCAACAAGTAGACAATGGTTTTCTTCAAGTTGTCAAAAATTTTTCTGCCCTCCTCCACACCATCAACGATGGAGGCGAAATCGTCGTTGAGAAGAATCATGTCAGCTGCGTCCTTTGTCACATCTGAACCAGAAATACCCATTGAAATTCCAATGTCTCCCTGCTTGATAGCTGGAGAGTCGTTGACACCGTCGCCTGTCACACCCACCACATGCCCGATGGCTTGGCAAGATTTGACAATTTGGAGCTTTTGAGCAGGGGTGGTTCGAGCAAACACGACCTGAGGCTTCTTGGCCCAGCTCTCCAATATCTCCTGACCTTTCTCGTCTCCTTCCTCAAATGCCTTGACAATCATGTCACCATGAATAACTATAGCGTTGGCTTTCTGCAGAGCTTCTTCAGGTGAGTAGCCCAACTCTTTGAGGTCCTCATTGGTCTTGAGGTTGATAATGCCGATCTGCTTGGCGATGGCTCCAGCTGTGGGAGGCTGATCTCCTGTGACCATGATAACCTTGATACCAGCTGACTGACACTTCTTGATGGCGAAGGGAACGGTGTCTTTGGGAGGATCCATCAGGGAGATGAGTCCTACGAAGATGTAGTTTTCCATAGGGAAATTGAAGTTATTGGGGGAGGAAGTGTCAAAGGGGTAGCCGTCATAGAACTCTTCCTTGTTGAGGGGCAACATGGCAAATCCCAGCACTCTCTCTCCATTCTTGCCGAACTTCAAGTTGACTCCGTCGAAATTGTTCTTGTCGTCCTTATCAATGTTCTTGTATCTACCTTCGTACAAAATCCTGCCGCAGTATTTCCATACCTTTTCTGGGGCTCCCTTAATGTAGGCACAGTAGATGCTGTCTGCGCTTTCCTGACGTACGATGGACAGGGCGTATTTGTTGGTTGAGTTGAAGGGCATCTTTGATTCTGAGCCATCTTTGCACTTGCCCAGAGTGTATAGAGCTCTAGTTTTCATAATGTCTTCAATGGGCTGATAGAACTTGACTAGAGCGGTCTCAGAAGCATCACCAATGACTGAAGCGGTGGAATATTTGAAGCCGGGGTCTTTCAGGTCGCTTTCGCTGATGTCGAACTTGGCCTCAGAGCATATCATTGCTGTGTGGTGCAAAATCTTGAAGGAGGGGTCCTCCGTGTCGTATTCGTACTCAAAATCAGGACCTTTGATCTCCTTGCTGTGACCTCTTATCACATTGCCATCAAACCATAGGTTCTCAACAGTCATTTTATTCTGAGTAAGGGTACCTGTCTTGTCAGAGCAAATGCAGGAAGTTGATCCGAGTGTCTCGACTGCCTCCAAATTCTTGACGAGCACTTGTTTTTCTGAGAGTCTCTTGGCTGTGATGGCAAGAGATATGGTGATGCATGCCAGAAGACCTTCGGGCACGTTGGCTACTAGAATGCCGATACCGAAGATGATGCACTGGAGGGCGCTGTACTTGACAACGAATAGGGCCAGAAGGAAGAAAATTACGCCGAGGGAAATGGCGATGACGGTGATGATGAGCACAAATCGATCGAGTTCTTTACGGAGAGGACTCTTGCCTGTTCCACCAGTTGCTGCCAAGTCAGCAATTTGTCCCATGACGGTGTTGGCTCCAATGTTGATGACGATTCCCTTACCTCTGCCTTCCTTGCAGAGAGTGCCGAAAAAGGCTAGATTTTTTGTTTCGAAGGGTTCTTCGGGGTGAGTGCACTCGGGAGATCGAAGCAGAGGTTCGACTTCACCAGTGAGCGGAGAGTTATCGACCTTCATTTCGATGGAAGAGAGGATTCTGAGGTCAGCGGGTACTTTTTCACCACTGATGACCTCGACGATATCTCCTCTAACAAGCTTTTAGGCGGGCAGCTGTGTGATTTTTCCCTCTCGGAGAACCTTGCTTGTTGAAGGGAGCATATTTTTGAAGCCTTCCATGAGGGCCTCTGATTGCGACTGCTGCGAGTAGGTGATTATGCCTGTGATGAAGATAACGATGATCAACACGAAGGCCAGATATAGGTTGGGAAGGTTGCCGGTGGGCTGGACAATATAAGTCACGATGCACAGGATGGACCCAACCCATAGCAATATGGCAAACCAGTTGGTGATCTCCTTCAGGAATCGGATCCAACCAGGAGTCTTTTCCTTCTCGGGCAGCTTGTTGTCACCCTCCTCCTGATTTCTGCGGAACGCAGCATCATTAGATAGACCGGTCTCCATGTTGGTCCCGAACCTTTTCAGGAGCTCCTCTAGGGGGATCTTGTGCTCGTCCATGCTCTGAATCTTGTCGGCCTTTTCGTTCATCTTCCTTTCCTGCAGTTCTTTTTCGTCTTTGGGCTTTTCTGAGTTGTTGAGGAAATACCTTGAGGAATGTTCTTGGGGCGGGGGATGTTGGGATCGAGGCCTCTGGAGAGTCTGGAGGTCTTTCTTGATCTCTAGGCGGCGACTTAGTTCTGTTGGATGTGCTTGAGAGTTTGGAACCCTGCAATGAGAGTGGAGGATCCTCTGGGTCGATCCATCTAGCGATGGACTGTCAGACCTTTTTGAACCTCTTGCAGCTCATACTCTTGGGTGGCTGGTCGGGGATGAGTCATCAATCAATAAAAAATATCTATTAACTGAGCTATATTCTCTGGCAGCAGATATATAACCCCACCTTGAATTAATGATATAATTCATCCAACAACATTGCATCAAATCTTCCATTCCTTCCAGCAGGAGAAGTGAATATATCAGGAGTGTCGGTCGGCTATTGTGGCTGAACGGGTGATTGTTTTTGTTGTGGGAAATAAATATAAAAAATGATTATTTATGGCTACTGTTGACAATACTGGGGACATTAAAAGAAGGCCGTAGAATATCAATGGATCGATTGCCAGATATTTTAAAATAGCTTGGGGTAACGGACGTCGATTTAACCCAGTTGGTTTAGGAGGGCCAACATCTCCCCGTCCTCCTTATAATGTTACTTCAATATCTACACGCTAACAGTCGTCTCCCTCTCGTTCATAAACAAAGGATTGATTTCCTCCTCATCCACTCCCACAGCCAGTTCACTCGCCTCGGCAGGGGCACTCTCTGCTAACCTTGTATATTCTGACCCTTTGATGCCCTATTTGATAATGTCGGCCTACTCCTGAAGCTCTTCTTGGCTGCTGCTCATCAGAGAATCTAAGTCTTCAACGTTAAGGCTTTATCCAGCATCGACTTGCCTTTCCTTTCTCTTTTAGTTGATTTTAGTGAGATACTATTAGAAGGACATTTCCACCTCCTCAGTGTCCTCCTCGATTGAGTCGATGAAGGTTTAATGCAGTTTTGAAGACAGTCCCTTGAGCACCTCCTTTTCAGTCCTCTGAATTTCAAGCTATCCGGTGACATCCGTCGTGTTTCTGATCACCTGGGCCGAGGTCAGAGCTAGGATATTGGTGTAATCTTTCCATGTCTTGAAGATTGAAATAATGTCCTTTATCTTAAGCTTCAGCTGGGTCAGCTTCCCCAACTTCTGCTTCCTGTTCTCTATCTCCTCTAATTGTTTCTGTAGGTTGCTCTCCAGCTTGCTGGTCAACTCTTCTGCCTCCTTGGGAGATAGGTTGGGATTGGTCTTCACCAAGTTGAGCTCAAAAATATTTTTCTGCCTGGCTTCCTTGACCTCGTTCTTCTTGAAATTGGCTATCTTTGTCCTGAGGGTCAGAAAATGAGGAATCAGATACTTATTTTTCTCACGGATGGTTTCTTCGCTGCTGGAGACGGCGTGCAATTCTTTGAAGTCTCCAGTTTCGTAGGCGAGTGCTTCTGCATGCAGCTTGTAGTAGTACTAGGAGGAAGCGATATACTAGGGAAAAATTGTTTAATCCTGCAACCTTTAGTCGACGTTTTAAGAGTTGAACCAGTAGTTGCTGCTTTCATGCTCCATGATTTTTATTATTCTGCTTCTGTTGATCTTCTTTATATCTTAGTCGTGAAGGTGCTTGTTGAGGATGGCTCGGTATTCGTCGTCCCTTTTCTGCCATCTCAGCTGGTTCTGCTGGAGACGGTAGGCGTCGGTGAAAACCTCTTTTCTGAAGCCGCACTGGAAGTCAAAATGCTTATTTTTCATCTATTAGTGGTGCTGTTCCAGGTATGCGTCCTCTATTTGTTCCAGGTAATTATAGGCCTCTTTGTGGATAGCCTTTCTGGCCTGTTTGAGGGAAGCCTTGTAGTTGTTGTAGGCGAGGTCGGTGGAAGTGACTACTCTGGGCTTTCTGAGGTGGTACTGGAACCCGTTTCTGAGGAGGAGCCGCATGTCGTAATTATTGTGGTAATTAAACTTAATATTATCAGTGTTGAATCAGGTATTTACAATCTGCCAGCACAGATCAACACAGAGGACCTTCATAGTCATGAGATGTGATATTTATGATTGAATAAGTATAGAGGCTATGAAATCAGGCTGTAAAGGCCAGAATAACAGCCAGCACTAGGAAAGCAGCACTGAATATTTTGAACAACTTCTACACGTTGGGATTTGGTTGGGCTTAGGGAATTACGGGGTAAAGAGCTAGGCCGAACAGGAGGCCAAATAGAATGCCAAAGAGATGAACCACTCCAGCAGGAGATATCCCGATCACCAAAATCAGCAGCAGAATCATGAAGCAAAACACGCAGTAGAAGGCACCAGAGTACATGGCCCGCAAATAGCTGCAGTGGAGTATCAAAGCTGCGATAATTATGCCCACGCAAGCACAAATTACTCCGCTGAAACCTAAAACCAGGCCATTCATGGTGACGACTGCCAGGCAGTTGGCAGCTATTCCTGCCACAAGGGCAGCCAAAATGCTCCATTTCCAGCAGTACTCCAGCTCGTACATGATGAATATGCCGAAGACCGTGTTGACGACAATGTGCGAGTAGCTATAGTGGATGAACATGGCGGTGAAGAGGGTATAGAACTTGGCCTTGTTCTGCTGAAAGGCGTGGATATTGAGGCATAAGGTTTCCATTTGCGTAGGTAGTTGGAGGAAGAGGGAGTATCCTCCGGGAGGGTAGATGATGTGCATGATGATGAAGACGACTAGGCAGATGCCGAGGAAGAGGGAGCTCCAGGAGACCAGCTGGAAGTGGGGGCATACTGCATTGTGGATCAATCCAAGGAAGGTGTCGTCCACCTTCCAAACATTCCTGGTGTTCACAAAAGGAATCCTTCCGCTCATATCTACTCTATTATTATTACCCATCCACCATTTGAACTGCATTATTATCAGTACAGCTGAACTGATGGAATCCAAGGAAAACCTGCTGTGCAAGCTGCACACCCTGCGAGCTGTCCAGATCGGCAGTTGCATCACCTGCAGCAGCTCATGCACCATCTGCGAAACCAAGGGCTGCATCAAGCACCACGAGCAGTCATAAAAAATGCACAACATCTATACAATCAAGGAGATCCAAAAAATAGCAGAAGGATTCATCACAGCCAATAAAGAAAAAAGAAAAATCCTTAAAAAAATGGTCTACGAGTACTTCCAACTCCTCAAAAGCTAAATAGAAAGGCTGTTCAACGAGGTCGACCACTCGCTCGACAACCTACGCTTTTAAAATTTCTTGATGGACAATGAATAAAGAGAAATTGCCGAAAACCTCGTCAGGAAAAGGTACAACGTGCTAAAATGCTCCTCCATCGCGAGAGTGGTCCCCAAGATGCTGAAATGCACCAGCCTGGAGGACCAGCAGTTCAACCACATAAAGGACTTCCTCTACTCCGAGAGAGAGATCCTTCCCAAGACCGTCAACTCAATGATTCTCAACCTGCCATACTTCCGGTAAGACCAAACCATCATAGCTGTTTAGAAGTTCACAGAGATATCCGACGAGTCACTGATCAACATCAACAAGAAACTAGAAAAGCTCACCTTCCGTCCCAAGAAGCTCAGGATCAAATACAGTAGTTGTATGCTGATACAGGTGACGACGACGTATCTTTTTTGTTATTGAGGGAATCGAGCTTTAGAGTACATGGTTATTGAGGTAGGGGAAAAGTTCATCAAATTGCTAGAGAACAGCAATATGTTGAGGGAAGTCGAGGTGCTCTAGTTCTTCTGCGTGTATGGTGTTTGTCGATGAAGGTGGAACATAAGAGAGGAGGACTTTCAGATTGACTTCATGGATGCAGTCCTGAGCTACCCCTTTTTGTCGGCACTGACCATCAAAACAGGCTACAAGGTGACATCCACGGCGTAGTTATTCCTTTAATGCAGGTTTATTGAGGAGATGGTGGAGAACAAGAACATCGAGCTGAAGGTATACAAGAGCGACTGGCACTTTTGATTAAGCATCCACTCTGATCATATTGACTTCATTCCACCAATAAGATCAGAAAGCTGTTTTACTGAAGTAATTAATGGGGTTCTTGTATTAATTAGTGTGATATCATAGATGAAGGGAAAGGTGGCAGTCATCACAGCATCATCAACAGGCATCGGAAAAGGCATTGCCGTACGACTGGCTCAGGAGGGAGTCAGGGTGGTCATCTCCAGCAGAAACCAAAAACATATCGACTCCACTGTCGAGTAAATCAAAAGAAATGGAGGGTAAGCACACGGCATCGTCTGCCATGTCGGAAAAAAGTAAGACAGGACCAGACTTATCAGCCAGACAGTTGAGAAGTACGGGCAAATAGACTACCTGGTGCCCAATGCTGCAGTATCAACTCAGATGGGACAGTTCATTGAGGCCAGGGACGACCAGATCCAGAAGATGCTGGACATAAATTACAAGAGCACCTTCTTCCTCATTCAATAGGCCCTTCCTCACCTCAAAAAACAAAAAGATAGCGCCATTGTCATCCTTGCCAGCTACGCAGCCTACGACCTGCCCTCTATCATCGGACACTACGCCATCACTAAAACAATGCTGGTGGCGATGACTAAAATATTGGCCAGAGAACTCATGGACGACGAGATCAGAGTCAACTGCATCTGTCCAGGGCTCATCAAGACCAATTTCAGTCAGGCGCTGTGGAGCCAAGGCGAGCAGAGCGCTGCTGAAGGAATGGGGGTGAAGAGGCTGGGAGTGCCCGAGGACATTGCTGGAGCAGTGAGGTTCCTTCTTTCACGAGAGGCTAGCTACATGACTGGATAAAGTTTAGTGGTAGCAGGCAGGCCCTGTGCCCGGCTATGATGATCTATCAGCCAAAATGATGTAATCGTGAATGCATGATGACTATAAAGGTTGAGTGATAAACTGGGTCAAGTTATAATAGGTCGACTGAGTTAATTTAAAAGATGATAAAGGAGCAAAACTACACGAAGGTGGCAGAGTATACCAAAAAGGCATTTCAGATGTTTTGCAAGCGAGTCTTGGCCGCCCAGCTGATAGAGGTTCTTTCACGGCCGAGATATAGATAGGAGGCCCTGCAGTCAGATAACAACATATCCAACTAGGAGGCTGCATCCGACATTCCTCCCAGCATCGTCAACTATAGTCAATAAATATATGAGAGCAAACCCACTACTGCCTTCAAGAACAATCGCATGAACATGAAGTAAATCCAGCAGTGCACCCGCATCAGCCCCATCTGCTACGGAGACCTGGTCACCTTCTAGAACGGCCAGCAAAAAGAGATATGCAAAATGTACGTGATGCTGGAAAACATCAAGTTGCTGAGGGCCAAGGAAATCCATCTCAACAACCTCAGCACTCGCAAAATGTGCTTTTAGGTGTGTAGCCCTCAGGGCAGGTTTGGTAACCAGTAGCAAAAGGTAAACACAGACTCGATGGTTTGTCTCAGGAGTCTCTCGACAGGCTGCTACTTGCAGGTTTCCGACAATATTCTTCCCTCCTTATAATTGGTCTACCAGGTCATTCTTAGTCCTGAAATAAGTAAATCAACCATTTTCAGGCTGGTGACAACCAACGATGGCATAAGTGAAGTCTACACAGACTATCAGTTGCAGATAGTGTCCTACTACAATTCCAGGCTGTCTTTGAGTGTGTAGAGATCATCCATCGAGTCAGTGGTTGACAGGGTCATTGTAGCTTCCTACCACCCTGGGCTGTTCAAGATAGCCAAGTCCCCATTTTGCTAGTCCAAAGCATCCTCCTCCTACTACTATCTCAACTGTGTCGGTATCAACAAAAGGATAACTATTGAGCCAACTGCCTTCTCTTAACAACTACTTCCCAGATAGTTCAAGCAATTGCAGCTAGACTGCTAGTAAAAAGTGACAATACCCTTCAGCAGCAGGTACTACCAGCTCAGATAACTGCAAACAGCCCAGAGATACAGGGTTGCTGATGGATAGCCAGCCAGCTTGCTACAGGTGTGGTAAGTCGATAAGATCAGAGATCTTGAGAAGGGAGCCGAGTGTAGGATCAGTAATGTTATCACCAGTCAGACCCTAGCACCCGAAGAGGAGGACCAAGGATAAGACATTACGAAGAGGTCGAGCCTGCTGCAGCTGAGGTAGGAACATACAGGCAAGGGGCAGTATTTTATTTTGAAGGACGACCATGTGAATCTGATAGCAGTGGAGGACAAGAATAAAAACTATCTGCTTAGGTTCTAGGAAAACGGGCAAAAGTGCATGGGGATGGGGAAAGGAAATATTTATAGATTCGAGCTGATTGAGTTGGAAACAGGACAAAGCTAGGTCTTGGTGGAACTGCTGGAGTGTTCATAACTGCTGAGGAGCAACTATCCTTTCCTTTAGAAGTGGGGTTTTCATCACGAGGAGGACATCCTGAGATACTCCCTCACCGACCTGAAAGTTAAACTGGTTTTGATGCGGAGAAAGATTGGGGAGCTGTTGGAGGTGGTCAACAAGGTTTAAAAACTACTGTCAGGGTAGGTTGAAGAGCAAGCGGTCCAGCGAATGTGCCGATAAACAAGAATTTTCTAACTGTTTATCCTGTATTTGAAAATAATCAACGCCAAGATCCACAACAAAGAGCACCGTGAGAAAAACGTATACCGATTGGCCACCTTCGAGCTCAAACCTCTGCAGGACCGATTGCTGGGCATCACCTACTTGTTGGTCTACAACAACAAGGACAACTCACAAATCATCATCTCAGAAAGCATCTTCTTCAACCACCTGCTCTCCCTCTACCCAGAAACGATCGGGGAGCTGCTAGAGGAAGCCATCAAAAACCTGTGCCTACTAACTGCCAAGAGCAAAGAGAAAGAGGAGAGCAAGGAGGATGTGGGATTGGTCAAATGGACCAGCCTTGTGAAGCCGGCCAAGGAGCTAGAGCAGCTGGACATTCAGAGAAAATATATCGACATCATTTCGGAAGTGGCCATCGACCCCAATGACATCGGCATAGCCTATTACCAGAATAAAATTAAGGAGCAGCTTTTCGGCAGGGAGAAGAAAAAAATATTTCCCAAGTATGTCGGTGACGGCAACTCAGAGATGGGTTCATCGATATATTTCGAAGACTCAAACTTTCCGATCAACATTTAGACTTACAAGAAGGAGGGCAGCAAGTGCTTCGAGCTGGCTTCTCTATTCAACCACGGGCAGCCGATCGCCGAATACTACTCGCACATATAGTATATCAACAGTTTGCTGAAGCTGATGAGGAACTTATGCAAGGATAGGAACAAGAAAATCCCGAAGGTGGTGGAAGACTACGGACTCACGCAGCAGTACATGCACCAGCTGTTCAAGACAGGAGATGTGGGCTGGGAAATGGTCAGCAGGTTTCTCGATCTTTACTGTGCAATGTACCTGATTCAAGACCCTTTTATCTCCTTCCACAAAAAGGAAGTGAAGTGCTTTGTCTGGAATAAAATCTCATAAATCGATTTCTAAAAAAAAACGGCCACCCTCTTTCGGCAGTTCACCGAGTAGAGCATGGCAGTCGAGAGACTCAAACAGTTTGACCAGAACATTCTGCCCCTCCTCGACAAGTACTTCAACGAACTCGACCGAAAAAATGCCAAGATGGAATCAAACAAGAAGCAGGGTGCTTCGAGGAAGATGCTTGATGAGGACCCTCTCGTCTATAAGCCAAGCAGCTTTTTTGTTATGATCAGCGTCGTCCTCTAGATTGTGAATTATGGGTTCCTGAGCTATCGGTCGATCAGGAAATACTTGAACATCATTCTGAGAGAGGGAGAGGCCTTTGTCAGCAGGGAACAGAACGAGTAGAGCAAAAGGAGAACGTTGCAAAAAATTATACAGTTCTGCAAAATGGCTGAGGAAATATGCACGATAGTTCACGGCATGCATCTCCTCAAAAAAATACATCAGAGCTTTATTTCCTCCACTCAGCCCACCCGCCAGTAAATAGCAGAAGCATTAATCTCAGCTCTCCACGACTACACAAAGACACTCACAGAGGAATGCCAGAACAAGAGGAGAAGGGTCTCAACTCTCCAGAGAACTGGTTCCAGAGGGATGGAAAAGAAGAGCAGTATAGAGCATCCTTTTGACTTTAAGGATCTATAGCACATCGACATCCTCAGCTTCACACTAACCCAGGTGTTTCAGAGCAGCACTCTCAAAAGTGCCTCAACTAAGGAGCTCTTAGGTTTGCTGCAGCTGATAAGCGAGAGAGGAGAAAGAATATGCACTTTTTTGCAGAATCTGTTGATTCTTCGGACCAATTAGGAGGAAATGATGTACCTCTAATACAGCGGAATCACTCCTTTGGGGACTTCTGTGGATTACAGCGGATCATCGAGGAGGCTACTGAACGTGATGAAGGTAAAAGAGTTGGTCGACAGGATAACATAAAATAGTGTGTAGCAGGGAGGTGAGGAGCGGAAGAACGAGAAGATATACGAGCTCAACAATTTACTAAGCAAAATTTTAACTAACATGGAAACACTTATCCGCAAGGATCACAAGCTCTTCGTGGTGTGCCAGATCCTTCTCCAGAAACTCAACATGCATTCTATTCTCATGGCCATCCTCAAGTAGCCGGCTCCTCACTCGCACGACCACTCCGATAATAACTACCACTCCCTCGTCGCAGTAATCATCAGGTTCCTTCTCCTTTTTGTCAAAAACAACTCTTCTAATCTGGCAGTTATGGCTGCCCTGTTTTAAGATCTCACTAAAATACTGCACTATAAAATGCTGCCGAAACTACTTGCCGAGCTATTTGGGCAGGTGAGGGACCAAGAGGCTGCCTTCGAGATGATTTTCAGCAAAGTTGGCCAGAACATTCAAAACGAGAGCCATAAAGAGGTACTTTTTGAGGCTGTTTACAGGATAGTGAGAATATGTCCTCAGTGGCTGTTTGAAAAAGTAAGGGGAAAAATCATCTACTCCCTCTCAGGTCTCAGATAGTTCAGGGATTACATCCGAGGCTAAATAATATCATTCAATTTTATCAAAGTATTCTGCTTGGTGGGCAAGGGAATGACGGGAATCCATCAGAGGGTGAAAGAGGTCATCAAAAAATCAGAATTGTTGAGAGGCCTGCAAAGTCCTCACAACAGTTACCCCCTCAAGTGGGTATATCTGAGGCTGTACCATTTTTCATACGTGGAGTCCGAGACTCAGTTTGACGAAATTGAGGTGGACTTCATAATCGAGAAGATATTCCTGAGCTAGCTGAGGCATTTGACGGCGCAGTGTCGATACGCTGCTCAGGAGACTCTGAAGGAATTCAAGGCTCAGACAGTAAAGATGACAAGCGAGGATCAACTATCAACGAGGAAGTATACTGAGTCAATAAAGATAGACTTCGGGAACCTTATGATGGAGGGGAAGGAAACACTTTCTGCCAGCGAGGAGGAGCACTATCTCAATTTCATGCTCAACATCGAGGAGGAGTAGGAGTTCTCGATGCTTAATTGTCTCGAGGTATTTATTGGAAGGTTCACAGTCTGCTCCATTGACGGCCTAGCACAGTATGTGTTCAAGCTCATTCGCTTTATGGACAGGATCAACATCAAAGAAAGCACCTATCAGAGCAGGATCCTTAGCAAGCTCTATGACATATGTGAGCTCCTCAGCGAGAAGTACGGAAGAGTAGGAGGATACGTAGACAAATTGCCCTTCAAATAAGCCTACTCAATAGCTGAGGCCTTCTACAACAGACTGGCAGGAGTCATTCAGAAAGAAGAAATAAGTTACTCCCAAATACTGGATTGTGCTCAGGTTAGTTTCGAATAAATGGCCAAGGTCCGGTTTGATTCTTCCATCGCCAGAATGGTTACTCAGTCTACTCTGACAGCTTTTGTTGAAAGACTGTCGAACTTAGTCAATAACAGGGAGTAAAATGGGGAGTTTCCTGAAAGTTGTATAAAGGAATTTTTCAACGAGGTGAGAGAAAAGGATTCTCATCGCATGAACCTCATGAACTTTCTGTGCAAGTTGATGGAGGTTCTGGAGTATTCAAAATCCCAAAAGTTAGTGAAACAGATCAACGAAAACCGTCACAGCAGCGATGATCCTGAGGACATTGACGAATATCAGATTGCAGAATTAGTCAACAGCTAGTTGATTACCAATGAAATTAACAGCTATCGGAGTACCTATAGTGTGATGCTGAGGGATACAATGCCCGCTTTCATCTAAAAGTGCCTATCTCGATTTCTGCATCAAAACCATAGAGATATTAAAGAGGAGAATTAGGAGAAGGGAGAAGAACCATAAAAGGAAGGAAGGGATGGTGTGAGTCTGAGAAAAGTGATCGGCCTGCATATTGTTGGCTAGTAGTATAGCGTAGTTCATCTGGTGGCCAAGGTTTCCCTCTAACAGATAGAGCAGACATAGGACGTCGGACCCAAAATGGTGGCCAAATATATTAATTTTTTATGGAGACAGGCCGACAAGGCCATTGACAGCAATCTGGTGGGCACAATAGGGCAGTTGTACATCCTGCTTCGGGGGAAGAGCACTTCCAGTATTCTTTTCGGGGAGCTGATGTTGGGTTTAAGCCAGCTCATTGACAAGCTGATAAGAAGCAGTCTATAATATGACTATAACCTGCTCCAGACATACTACTAGCTGTTGTCAGCTATGAATCAGGATGTCCTCTTTTAGAAGGATACACAACACAAACTGTAGATATCGGTCTGCCAACAGTTCATCTTCGTATTTGGAAGGGCAAGATAGAAATCAGAAAGGAAATGGCTGGAATACTCTTCCCTCCTGCTGACCCACCTGCTTGTGGGGTATGAGTCCTATACCGGCATCTTGCCTTCTTTGGCAGCCAGTAGTCCCTTTGTGTAAGGCATGTCGGCCTTTATAGCTGATAATACAAGACTAGGAGGTACGGTCACCAATAGTACTGACTGCCAGAAGCAAGCTATGGTGAAGCAATTCTGCCACCTGCTGATAAGAGCAAGGAACAAGGGCTACAGATAGGAAATAGCTCCTCTCATTCAAGGGTGGAATTTCCATCAGTTATTTTAGATCATCAGTCACAACTACCACCAACTGCTGACCACAAAGAGTAAAGAGACTTAGCACTGCTAAAGGGAGAAGGGGTGTACTTTACAATTTTGCAATTAAAACAAGCTAACTCCTCACGACTAGGAGGTAGTGTAGACTTTGATAAGCATTCTGACAGTGTTGATGATATCTGCCGATCTGAAGAGATAGAACATCATAAGCAGCTGCAGTCCTTTGTTTGAGCAGTACACAGAATGGAGGAAGGGTAGCAGTTTCCACATTGATCCACAGGTGGCCAATATGCTAAAAGTGGTCCAGAGAGTATAGATCAGAGGAAGGGATTCATCAGTAAGGACAGTCTACTTCAGTCTGCCATTTCTAGATAGGTTTCCCAGGGCATCCTTGTAGGGACAGCTGGACAAGGATATAAAGACATTCAGCAAGGAACATTACTTCAGCAACTTATACAAGCTGTCTTATTACGTCGAGCAGGAGCATTAGTCAAGCAGCCCTGCCAACAACCTATTTCTCAACAATTACGAAAATGTCCTTCCCTACCTGCAGGCCCTATTCATTATATACCTCATGGCCGCTTGCCCCGCCAAAATATTCTCCGGCCTAGATACTCCTCTCTTCTTCATCTGCAACATCTTCATCTTTGCCATAAAAGCAGGACTCCTGGTTTGGACCCTCAGAAGGTTCGTCAGAGAAAGGTCAGTGCTTTTTGAGCTGGAGTACGAGGAGTGTGCGGTGTTATGGAAGTATTTAGGTGTGTTGAGCTAGGTGTTGGTTCTTGTCTGTTACGGCCTGATATTTGTGTCTCATGCCTTCTATCCGGTCACCCTCATACTATAGATCAACGGAATCCGTTCCTTCCAGCAGATCATCAAGAGTTGTGTCAAGGGTATAAAAATGGTATTCTACTTCTGTGTTCATCTTTAGTTTCTCATCCTCGGTTTCACCTTCCTCATCGTCAGAACAGGCAAAAGTGACTCCCTCCTCTCTACCTTCATAGGCCTTAACTATGAAATAGTCATTCTCCAGAGCGTGGCTCTAGTGGCGTAGGACTCCACTTTCCCCCTGCTGAGGACCTTTCCTTCCATGATATGGGTGTTCAATCTTTTGGCGATTCTATCGAAGGGATTGTTTATCGCTGCTGTGGTGTACGAAATCACCAAACAAAAGAAGGCAAAGTACAGCATTGGAGATATGTGCGTCATTTGCGGGCGCTCCAAGAGTTGGTTCGAGAAGAAAGGCATGAGTTTTTGGCAGCACAAGAGCATGGAGCACAACATATGGAGCTACATATACTTTTTCATTTATATGCGGAGGAAAGGGCAGGAGCAACTGATCGAAGGGAGCATTCAGAGCATGCTCAACAAGGAAAACTACACCTTCATCAAACTCGACGCCGAGAGCAGGAGTGATGCCTGATCTGATATTGATTATTAGCTAGACTGTGAGTGTGTTATTTATTATTCTGGAATTTTTACAATAGGAATCATGTATGCTAATATACTGAGAGGCTGATGAGAAGGAGCAAGCCATCATTAGTATAATAAATAGAAGGATTGTATGATCAGTAGTAGAGGTCACTCCTGCTTCATCTGCTTGCGAATTACCTCAAAGTCCTCCTCCCCTGTCTTCAACACCCGCGTCCACTCCGAACGAACCTTCTTCACGTTCGGCAAAAATCGGTTCTCCTCGAACCAATGGATCAAAGAACCCAGACTCCTCACATCCACTTCCTTCATCATGTCTGCAAACACCATGTCTATAGCTCTCCCCTTGTTCTCAATCGACTTGAATATGCGGTATAGTTCCTGAGTGAGGTCCTTAAAAACTGTTGCCTCCTTGATAAAACGGTCCTTGAACTTGTTGATCATGCTGTGGAGCTTGGGAGGCTCAAGGTTGAGGATTCTCATGACCTCGACATCGATAGGCTTTTTCTCGTAGTTGGGGCAGCTGTACATCTGGGAGAAGACAGAGCAGTTGAGGAAGTACTTATGGATATCGCTAATCAAAACCTCAATGATCTCGTTCATGTAGTAGTTGATGACCCGCATTCGCTCGCTGCCAGAAGTTCCGAATTTCTGCATCATATCCTGAATGATGTCCTTCAGCTCATCAGGGTGGGAGGTCTCATCTTTGAGTACTTCCTAGAGCGCTTCGTACGCCTCGGCCTTGCTCCTGTCAAAGTTCTTGATCTAAGTCAAAAAGGAGATACCTAATCGCCATGGTGGTGCTTCAGCCGGTCCCTCTCCTGCTCGGTCTGGTACAGCCTCTCCCTCAGTTCTTCGATCTACCTTTTCTGATCGTCCACTATCTTTGCCAGCTTTTATACGTACTCCTTCTTCCGCATTCTGGAATTCTTGGCCGACTCCCTGTTCCGTTTCAACTGTTAATCTTTGGTCAACTTGCTGTTGGCGTCGATCTGGCTGTTGGCAGTGTACTTGTAGTCTGCGTTTACGTATTCCCCTGGTTTTACTAGCTCGGCCATCTTATCACGGTAGAAGACCTTCTTTTTATCTTTCGAGCGGCCCTTGGTCTTTTTGGTTTTATCGTCGGGGGTGTTGGAAGGCTACTCGAGGTCCATGGCGTTTTTGATGCGGTATGTGAGCTCGTGGTCGGACTAGACCTTGATGAGTTCGTGGAAGAGTTCGGAGGAGTCGTGGTGGTTGTTGAAGTTCTGGAGCATGGCTTCATCCTCGGAGTTACTAGGTTAGCAAATATTCTTGATATTCATGCTAATCGAGTAAGCTTAAAATAATGAAGAGAATGACGTAATCCCTGTTTATATAGTCTTATAGCCCTTATAGTCCTTATATAACCCGAGATTGCGGTGCATTAGAGAAGACATACGAAGTACATTCTTAGTGGCCATAAATGTCCAGCATGTTCCTTTATTCTCAATTATGAGCCTATTGTAGACCTATGTAATGTTCTGAAATTATTCTATTTATAGCATCAACAATCCTCCATGAGAAAAATCAAAGCAGGAAAACGGGGAGAGGTCACCAAGTACGTCTCCAGAGCCAAAGCCATACGCAAGCTCCAGCTCTCCCTCAAAGACTTCCGAAAAATGTGCATCCTCAAAGGAGTCTATCCCCGAGAGCCCCCCAAAAAACTCAAAAGAACCTCTAAAACCTACTACCACCTCAAGGACATCAACTTCATGTCCCTCGACCCCATCATCGAAAAAGTGAGGGCACAAAAAGCACACATTAAGAAATATAAAAAGGCAAAGGCAAAGGGAGATGTTGGCAAGATTCAGTACCTGGCCAAGCACAAGCCCAGGATGAGTATGAACCACCTCGTTAGGTAAAGGTATCCTGAGTTTGTGGACGCACTCAGAGACCTCGACGACCCTCTCTCCCTAATGGCCCTCTTCACAATCTTCCCTTCCCACAAGGAGTTCAATCTGACGGGCGACAAAATCGATCTATGCGCCAGGTTGCTGAAGCACTTCGAGCTATGGGTCATCAAAGCCCATGCTTTGAGGAAGGTATTCGTGAGCATCAAGGGTATTTACTATCAGTGTGAGATTCTGGGACAGAAGATAACATACATAATGCCCTTCAAGTACCCAGCTGAGCTGCCCTTCGACGTCGACTACCGGGTGATGGTGACCTTCCTGGACTTCTACCTTGTGTTGCTGAAGTTCGTCAACTTCAAGCTATACTCTAACCTGGGCTTGGAGTACCCTCCTGTTGAGCAGGACAGCACTACCTACCAAGGCTATTCCCTCAATGAGGTCAAAGCAGAGGACAACGAGGATGAGAGATATCAGATAGATGAGTAGTTCAAAAACAAAGGAAAATAGAGCTAGAACCTGCTATTCCTCGGCCTCAAGTTCTACCTCAGCACAGAGGTGCCTCGCTACTCACTGTAGTACGTAATATTGGCCTGTGGAGGAGAGGTCTAACTCAACAGCAACGACGCCTCAGTCACCCACGTTATTACCGATAGAGATAACTTCAAGAAATAAGTCACCAAGGAGTACGTGCAACCTCAATGGATCTACGACTCCCTCAACTTCAACAAGCTCCTCAATGTCAAGTAGTATGGACTCGGAGTGGTATTTTTTCCTTTATGTAGACCCTTCCACCTCATCTTTCCCCCTTTGTCGACGAAAACGATGCAGAAAGATACATTCCAGACCGAGAGAAGGAGCTGAGAGGGTTGGCCTAAACAAAGCAGGAGCAGGTGATTGGCTCAGACGAGGAAGCCGACAAGTACGACATTATAGCTGAGAGCAAGAAGAAGCTGGCTAAGAAGGCCCGTGAATAGAAGGAGTTTTCCCAGATATCGAAGAACGTGATGTCAAGCAAGAATCGTAAACTGTTGAAGGTGGTGGAGCACAGCGTAAACGAGAGGAAGGCAGCTGCATCAAAACTGAAGGAAAAGTCTGCCCAGATTAAAAAGGCAAAATGATGTCCACAATTTATCACTGTACCCGATCCGTCACTTATACATCTTATGGAGTGTAGTGGACTATTCTGAAATAGAAAGACTGGAAGTATGTTATCATTCAAACCGAAGCTCATACACTTCGTACTCTATCACCTTAAACTTCTTGGAGCCTGCCAAGAGACTGAAGGCTTCGTTCGAGTACTCCTTGACATTTACGGGTATCTCGTAGTGGGAACCTAAAGAGGAGCAGCTGTTGTCATTCAGGTGGCACTTGTCAGCAATCGATAGGTCAGGACCGTATGGGGAGCCGTAAATAGGTCCCCAACCTCCGTAAGCAGATATAGCATAGTCAAGCTGGTTCCTTTTGATGGGAAAGGTGAGGTTGTGGTCGAGAGAGAACAAAAAAGAAGAGGCTGTTTGATCACCCACATATTCCTTTTATTTCGTGTTCAGCCACCTTGCAGGAGTAAACCCTCCAAAAATATGCCCTTTGTCAGATTTGGCAATCATGAGAGTGTTGGGTCGACCTTAGCATTTCTCCTTGAATATTGCACTTTGAAAGTTAGATTGGCTGCCCCTATACAGTAGTTTAGCCTGTCCTATCTTCTTGTTCATCTGTGAAAATATGGCTCCCAGCTTCACAACTTGGTCTCTGGGGAAAACGGGGGACAGTTATTGGAAGATGGGCCCAAGGTTAACTGTCTCACCTTCCCGGGCCTTCCAGTGCGGAAGATACTACTTGACGATCTGGTCGTGCCTTTAGAGGAAGGTGGATCCACTGGGGCAGAGTTCTCTGAAGTCAAGGATAGGTCCTAGCCTGTGGATGGCCTTATCAATTTCGAAGATGCAATTGTCGCTGACTCCAGCATGGTCCTGCCTGATGATTTAGAACTACGCCATTCTCCTGATGATGTTCTACTTCTGCTCGAGGCGAGACTCCACCACGCTGGCATTGACCTTTTCCTGAAATACGAACTTGAAGTCATCGTTCGGATAGGCCTGTCGGTACCTGATGAAGTTGAGATGGTTGAGGGAACTCACGAGAGTAACCCTAAACTATTCGAACTACCTGTCAATCCTCTCCTTGATGCTCCTCAGAACCACGTCCAACTGAATGTGGTTGAGCTTGTAGAGGTGAAGGATGTCGATAGGGTCCATATGGCCTGGCTTCTTGACAGGCGATTATAAGCTGTTCATTATTAAGTTATATTTGACTACAGTTGATTTATGTTCATAGTGGATACTTGAATCTATGTTAATAATGGATCATTTTTGGGAGACCTGCAGGGATTCTTCTACGTCATTGATGAGGTCGTCAAGGTCCTCGATGCCAACTGACATGCGGAGGAGGTTCTCAGTTATTCCCAACTTGTCTCTCACCTCGGCAGGCACATTTGCGTGGGTCATTAGAGCAGGTACCTGAGCCAAACTCTCAACTCCTCCCAATGATTCAGCCAAAGTAAAGACTTTGCAATTTTTCAGGAACTTGGATGCCTGCTCTCTTCCTCCCTTGATTCTGAAGCTGAACATGTCACCGAAGCCTCTCATCTGCTTTTTGGCAACTTCGTGATACTTATTAGATTTCAGACCTGGGTAAATGATACTTTCCACATGAGGATGGTTCTCTAGGTAGTGAGCAAGGTGATAGGCATTTCTTGTAGCTGTTCTCACTCTAATTTCAAGAGTCTTAAGTCCTCTGAGAGCAAGATAGCAATCAAAGGGACTGGGATTGGCTCCCAAACTACAAGCAGCAAAGAAGACCTTCTTGTGGAATTCCTCATTGTTGAAGACAAGTGCTCCCATTACGATGTCAGAGTGTCCACTAGCGTATTTAGTCAAGCTATGGTAGGCAACATCAGCGCCGAGGAGAAGGGGGGAGCTGAGGAAGGGTGAGGAGAAGGTGTTGTCAACAACGATGATGATTTCGGGGGCAACCTTTCTGACTTATTTGCAGACAACCTCGATATCGATAATTTTGAGGGTGGGGTTGGTGGGAGCTTCGATCCAGAGAACCTTTGTTTCCTTTTTGATGGCCTTGACAACATTTTCGTGGTCGGTAATGTCAACAAACTATGCGCTCATTCCGTGGTTGTCGGCAAAGAACCTTCTCATGTACCTCTGGGTTCCTCCGTAAACATCATCACAGACCAGAATGTGGTCACCTGTTTTGAGAGTGTGGAGGAGGGTGGCAGTCGCACCACATCCACTGGAAAATGTAATAGCTGCCTTACCATACTCGAGGGCAGTCAGGCATTCTTCGAGTGCTTGACGAGTAGGGTTACCTCCTCTTGTATAGTCAAAGGTGCTGTAGAGCTCTCCGATGTCTTTTTGTGCGAAAGTGGAGCTGAGGTGGATGGGCACATTGACACTGCCATGGATGGGCTCGGGGGCCTGACCAGCGTGGATGGCAAGAGTAGAGAATCCGGGATGGGGATGAGGAAGATAGTCTTCCTCTGTGAACTTCTGGTACTTGATTTTGGGTTCTTTTTTGGGGTAAAGCATGTTGATGATAAATCTATAACGTGGGGCGATTTATCTATCCACATAAACTACAGCCGGCTTTAATTATCGTCAGAAAAAAATAAAATATTGGGTCGTTTCTGGCAAAGGTCGACTGGGTGCAGCAGCAGTTATATAATCATCATAATAAAATTAATCAAAATGGCTTTCGTCTTTGAAGGATAAAGATAACTGAACCCACTCAGCAAACTGGCCAATCCAACAGGACCCGGACAGTACTTCGCAGCGGAAGGAACAGAACCTCATCACAGCAGTGCTCCCTTCCACAGTAGCTCCAAAAGAAAAACTTTATTCGCCCCCAAGGGAAAATAAATGCCAGGACCAGGAGACTACGAGGTTAGTCGGCCAATAATTGAGCCCAACATCAAGTCCGTCTCTAACAGCCATTCCATCATCCTCAAAATCAATTCCACAGGAACTTCCCAGTTCAAATCCACCAATGCCCGGTTCAGAGGAGACGATACTCCGGTCCCAGGACCTGGAAACTGTATATTTTGCTTAATACAGACCAGTATGATGTCTACGGAAGTCAGAGCAGAGAGCGAAAGGTACAAAGTTTCAGAGAGGAAAAAGGGGCACTTAAGAAAATGAGATAGATGAGCAGGAGCTTCTATGAGAAGAACGTACCCGCGATTCCCGACAAGTATCGAGGATTGACTGACACAAAAAAGGAAGAGGAGGTCCCTGAGACATAAAGACTGGGTCCAGCTTGCTACAATCCCAACAAAACAGTTCACGTCAACTCAACAGGCTCAGTTTGGGGAAAGGATAAAACCAAAAGGTTCATCCCTGATAAAAATAACTCTCTGGGCCCTGGCCAGTATAAAGCAGACTACAAGCCTTCAAGGCCAGATTAAAAGGCCGGACTGTCGGCTGGGTACTTTCGGTCGGCAACAGCCAGGTCCTACTTTGACGCCATGATATATCGCTCTAACGTGGACTCAACTGTACAGGAGAGGGCGAAAGGGATTTTCAAGAGCAAAGACCCTGCTCCAGGACAATACAACTACAACTCTTCTTCCTTTGCAATCAGAGACAAGCCCTTCTCTTTTCAGTTTTTTGGGTCCACGGTCGAGAGGTTTACTGAAGAGGAGCCCGACAATCAAAAGGCTAAGAAGAACACTTTCTATAATTTAAAGTCTGACTTCGGAAAGACCAGATCCTTCAATCGAGGGAATCACGGTTTCAACAGCCTCACCGAAAGAAATAACGAGTTCCTCGACATGAGTAACCAAAAAGTGCCTGGACCTGGCCACTATAAGGAAAAGGTCACCATAGAAAAGAAATTGAAGGGAGTCAAGGTATAAAAATTCGGGTCCACAACTGACAGGCCATTCCACGGTGCCAATAAAGTTGATGAGCTTGGACCAGGAAAGTACGAGAAGAACGACAGTGTCGAGTAATTTTTACAGACGAGATTTGGACAAATCAACCACTAGAATTCCACATTCAAGTCCTCAACTACCAGGAAGTGTTTTGGAGAGGAGAAAAGTACAAATGTTATAAAATAGGAGACGACAAAATTTTTGGCTAGTATGATGTGTCTTATCACGACATGGCGAAAAAGCTGGAAAGGCAAAAAATGTTCCTGGAAAACCTGAAGAAAATTGAGGTCGCTAAGCCTGGTTTTGAGTCAAGCTACAGCCGTTTTCCACACTATGAGACCAGGAAAGACTCTCCCATAAAAGAGAAGGAGAAGAGGATGGAGTCCAACCGCGAGCAGTAACTGAAGTTTAAGCAATAAAATGAGAGGGCTCGGAGCGTGATTATCGATTCCAACCGGAGCCAACTCAACGAGAAGAAGAGCAACGGCTTGTTTGACAAGCAGGAAAGGTTTTCCAGCTTCAAGAGAGGAACTCCTGGAGCTGGAGCTTATGGGACCCAGGACGGTTGGCATAAGAAAAGTCACAATGTCAAGTACAAAAAATGATGCCTGAATAATATCGTCACATCCTTCATTGGAGTCATTTATCACTAGCTGCATATAGGATCATTTGCATTATTGTATGTAGTGTATGGATATTGAAAGCTAAACCCCTCCAGCAACTACCGGAATAGCACCATAGCTCCAGAGCATCATCAGGGAGCTCGAGAAGAACCCAGCAAACATCAAGAAGGCGGCGGGAATGTTCGGGAAAGTCAGTGACAAGGCAACCCGGCTGAAGTAAATGGCAAACATCTGCTAATCAACTCCTCTCTTGAGCACAAGAGTCAATATTCTCAACGTACTGGTGGAGGCCTGTGAGATGGTAGACTCAAGCCAGTAATTTATGTTGGAAGTATACAGGTGGATCGTCAATCAAATATACAAAATCAGATGGCAGCTGGAAGCTAGCAGTCAATAGACCTCAAAAATGCTTTCCTCCATGAATGGCCTTATCAAAATAGTCTATGATATGTTCAGCAGGTGCAATCGGACAGTCAAGGGTGGAGAACAAACAACATCAGCTCTCTAAAAGTTCAGTGTTAGCATAGCAGATGCAGAAAATGCCCAGAAGTTCAGATCCCTCGCCAATGCCATCTTTTCCCTAAACATTTTTGCTAAGATAGACAGCTTAGAGCTCTTGGAGGCTCATAACTAGTTGGTAGTCAAAACATATATCATGCAAATAGAGCCCCTCTTCCCTTCGGAGCAAAATTTACAGGAAATAGTTGTATCTATCTTGGTAAAGTGGATGGGTCGATACGTAGAATTAAAGTCTTACTTCTCGAAACTCATTGCTGCCTCCAGCTTCTCCACACAACTCACAGCACTCAATAAATATCAACTGGATTAGTGCCTCCTCGGAGTTTTAGATAAACTTGCCTGCTCTTCGGAGGATTAGCTGGAAGTAATAGGAGCACTCCTTGAAAAATACTTCAGCTGCTGCTCGGGTTAGATGCGAGATAGGCTAGCATATTTCTGGGTTAGTAACTGTTATCACTTGATGGAGGTCAGGGGAGTCACCAACATCAGTTTCTATGTTTGCGGTTTCACCTAGTAGATCCTTATCAATCTGATCAGAGCTATCAATAAATAGTTCAACTAAGGCCCGATGAGATTCGACAGGGCCCTTCTGATGGTAATATGGAGATTCCTGCTAATTGAGAGCCGGCTAAAGGAGTACCTGATGAACCACAAGAACGAGGCTATCAGCATCGAGCTCATCATTTACAAGTACCTGAGGGAGGTCCTCCGTATAACGCAGCAGCACAGCCTCAACAATAACTAATAATACCTCACAATGGAAGTCTACTCGCATTTTTTTTAGCTCCTGCTCCAGTAGCCTGAGTGCCAGGAATTGAGAGACAAGGCTGTCCATCTGTACATCCTTCAATACCACCAACTCCTGAGGCCAGTGATGCTTCGTAAAAAATAAATAACTGTGAGTACTGTTAGTGCTGAAGGGTCTGAAGACCTGGAGAGCTTTGACCAAGGATACATCTAGTAATTTTTGAGGATCAGCAGTCAGGAGGGAAGGTCTTTGTTCGGGTCCTTGTCTCAGGTGAGGAAGGAACTGGGAGTCCTGCTTGTAAGGTATCTATGCTCTCGCAGTATATTTGAATTCATGAATGTCTTTTCCAGTTAGCAGCTCTTTAGGTACCTGGTTGAGCACAACATCGAGGTTCACGCTGATAAGCTGGATCACCTGTTCTATCAAAATATTTCAAGCAATCTCGAAAAAACAATATTCCTCTTGAGGAACTATGGAGGGAGGAACATCTACTAGAAGAGGGTCAATAGTTACATCCTGGACCTCCTGCTTAACGAAACAGCCAGCAGCTCAAGGGTAAAGGTAGTGCCTGTAAGTTTCCAGTCGATAGTATACATTGCCTAGAGGCTTGAGGGCCTCCTCTCCATCCTATCATAAAGGAACTAAAGTGCCATCAATTTAATCATCTGTATTTACAAAATTACCTCAAGAGCCCTATACAGACACCTCCCCGATGCCATCTATATGCTGTTGATGACAGCAGATCAGTTACAGTCGACTATATCATATGCATCAGAAGCATAAAAAAAATAGGAAAGGGAAAGGAAACTTATCCTTGTTGGACATCTTCTGGAGTACTGCAACCAAAACTAGACGCAAGACTCCAACCGTCTCCTCGGGTATGCCTCGATCTTTCTGATTATCTATGGAGAACCAACAGGCCAAGGTAAAAATGAGATCAGTCATTTTGAGGCTGTTTTTGAAAAGAATCGGTTTTTCTTAACTTAGCTTCAGAGAATTCTTTAAAAGGAGTACCTTGCAAGCTAAACTCACCTAGGGTACACAAGAAAAAGGGAAGATATGGAAAGCAGCAGATATTAATAATTCTGGAAAGCATTCAGGAAATCATTTCTCTTTGGAATGATGAAGCACACAGTTCATGTAGCCCAACAGGACAGCAGGCATTTTTGCGATCAAATCAACAGAATCAGATGCCTCATCCACTCATGGCTCACCTGCGGACTCTCTCAGATGACTGAAGACGAGCCTCAACATAATTTCACCAGAAAAAGAGGTCTCGTGATTGAATCTGGATAAGAAGAGTATGAGAGCAGAGACAGCAGGAGAAGTATCCAAGAAAAGAATGCTCCTCAGCTGGTCAAACAAAAGGATAGTTTTATTGATAATCTCATGAGAAGAGTTTGTAACTTTGATGAAATCAAGTGCTTCAGAGAAATGGAGGCCTACCTCAGCTCTCTACCTTACCTCTCCAATATTTCCATGGACATGAATTAAATTATAGGGTTGTAGTTGGTGGATGGCAAAAGGAGAAAAATAGTCCATGTGAAGAAGTGAGCCCATAATGAAGGCAGCTATCGAGATGCCAAGAAAACAATGTTTGAATGTATTTGAATTATAAGTTCTAATATAAATGTGATAATCACTCCTCTTTTTTGGGTAGTGCTGTATATCTTGAGACGTCGAGGGTCTTCGCTGCGAAGTCTATCACTTGTGTCGGCAGGAAGCTTAAAAATTTGAAGAAATAGGCCTAATAGAGGTACATCATGCAGATCTCTTTTCTGGCCACGAATTACTCAACCAGCCTCTTGCCAACGTAAGTCTCGTCAAGCACTCTCACAATAAAGTCCAGCTTCGTTTTGAAACCTTTGAACATGGTCGTGTTGATGGCATACGGACATCCAATAGAAAGGGTGATGTTTTTCCCAAACTTCTGGTACTCCTGCCTCATAGAGCAGAGGTAGCCATAAAGAGCATGCTTGGAGGCACTATAACTAGAGACATGAATGCCTCCCTCAATGATGGCCATCATGGAGACCACCACTGCTATGTGCTGGCCCAGAAGAAGAGGCTCAAGCTCCCTTATCATCACCGTTGGCGTAAAATAATTTACATTCATGACCAGCCTGTGATCCTGGTCTGTTAGCTCCCAGCTCTTCTTGGGAATCATGACTCCTGCGTTGTAGATAAACAGGTTTATCAGCTCCTTTCTGCCCAAAAGGTATCTGTTCAGTTCGAGAACTGAGCTTTCACTCCCTAAGTCTGTCTATTTGCACTCGCACGATCCTCCTGCCTCAGTTATCTCCTTTGTAATCTGATCGAACAAGTCAGCACGACGGTCAATGACCATGATTCTACTCTGGTACTTTTTTGCTATATCGAGGGCCATTTGTCTACCGATCCCCATACATGCTCCCGTAATCACTATAAAACTCTATTTTCCTAGCTTAACGGGAGTCTTTTTCCCAAGGAGTCTGGCGAGGAGGTGTGCCAAGACGACAAGGAGAACTGCACAGCCCAGTAGAGAGCAGAGGCAGTCAAAGATACTTTCCAAAACAGACAGCATATTAATATGGCTCACAGACTGGAATATAATGGCAGAATAAACATCGATTAGTGAGGGTAGGGATATCACATCATCATCATTTTTTACAGCTAGTTCTTGAAACCCTCATTGTGCATCAGCAGCTCCTCATCCTCGCACTACCTGTCCTCGCTCTTTATGATGCGAATGCCCTCGTGGCGACCGGACCAACCTTGCTCCCACTGTAGGTTTAAGCTGTTTCCTATCATCTTGCTCTGAGCTGAGAGGGCATCCTTCATTTTAGACAAGGTGCGTTCGTGGGGCTCACTCTTCACAAAGGTCAGAGAGTTGATTTCGTCACAGGAGATGGATGGGAATTTGCTTACCTTGTTGAAGATGTCTTCAGGCAGGTGCTGGCATCCTGAGTTGAAGATGTGTTTGTCATTTCTGAAGATGTTAGCAAAGGAGGTACAGCTGACGTTGTTTCTGAGCTGTCTCTGCTGTCTTCTTTCCATAGAAATTCAATACGATAATAGAAAAATCATCAAAGGCAGAACTCCTTGTTGCTTCCCAGTATTATGTCGAATCTCATAAACTTGCGCCTGGGCCGGGGTTCTGAAGGCTCAGTATTGACTCTTCCCTTATAATGCAATCCGTCCTTTGCTGAGGAATACTACAACGTCTTCTAGGATGAGTTGCTCTAAACCCTACAGACTGAGTGATCAATGGCCCGAATTTTGTAAGGCTTTTGGGAAGAAGACATGTGAATGGTCTGAGGCGGGGAGTTTTCAGGAACTTCAGGTTGAGTGGTGTTCCCTTTCCTCAGACTGTTGTCGTAAAACTTCTGAAGAGCAGGCAACTCCTTGGCAGTGACTGTCTGCTTGAGAGACTGGCTTTAGGACAAGGTGGGCTCGGTTCTGAGATGAAATCCACCATTTTTCTTGAGAAGACCCCTGTGAAGGTACTAAAGCTGTTTCTTTCTATCATGGTTGAGAGGGTTTCTTCCGAGGAAGGCGGGTGAGCTGTTCGGGCCATTGTGTTGATTGATTTTTGCTGCAACTTCATCGACGTTATCCTTCTTCTCCTTCTGCAGTCGATGGTAGTCTATTTGATTGAAGTTCAGGCTGGAATATTCATCTTCCACCTTTTGGATAGCGTTGTTTGAGTGAGCGATTGTTGACTTTTATAGGTTGTTGAGTTTGAGGTACTTTCTTTTAAAGGCGTTGCGGTCTGATACTTTTTGTTCGTAGAAGCGATCGACGTGCTTAATGAACTCCTCTCGAAGCTATTTTTCCCTCTTGGCAATCAGCCTTCTTTCCTATGACTTGATCTAAATCTAGAAGGAACTACCTTCGACTGGAGTTCGTTGATGTTATTCTGCAGAATAAACTTATTCTTGCTTTCCTGCTTCCTCTGCTCCTCTTCTTCAACGAGACGGATGAAAGGATGCTCCTGAACTGCAACTGCTGGCAACCTATGACCCCTCATCTGCTTGATCAGTTCTTCATTGCTATTCCGATACTGCACCTATTGGCTCTTCTTCTGTCTCTTTCTTATCTCAGCCTGTTCCTGCTCCTACCTAAGTTGCTGCTCGATGGTCTCCCTCTCTCTGTACTTGAGGCGCTCCTGGGCTTGTTTTTCCTGTTGGTGTCTTGTGATCTATTCCTCCATCATCTGGACATAGTGTTTGCTAAGTGTTTGCTGCTCCTGCCTAACCCTGTCCTGCTCTTCTAGTCCTGACAGTTAGACACGGGCGACGACATCCTTCCATTTGAGAGGAGTAGCCTCTTTCATGATATATTTATTTATATTGGACTCAGGGTTAGTCTAAACTGATAGCAATATTCATAATTGATATTCACCAGATAGCCATACTCACACCAGAGATAATCATATTTACACTGTGATAGTCCAATTAACAACGCTGGTCGTCACAATTACATTGTTTATAGTCACAAATAACAACATGCTCAGACTCAGCACAATCCTCAACAATAAGGCCACCCTCCACTTCAGGTTCAGTCAAAAAAAAAGGTCATACTATGACATATTGGGCATTTCGGGAAATGTCAGCCAGAGGGAGCTCAAAAAAAAATATCTCCTCAAAGGTAACCAGGGTCACAATCAGCTAGAAAGTACCACCCCGACCACAACCAATAGCCTGGCGCCCTTTAAGAGTTCAAACTCGTCAAATAGGCCTACTAAGTCCTCAAAGACCCTCAGAAAAAGATGATGTATGATTCTGGAGTGGCAGAAACACCCGAAGAGGTCACTCCTGTTCACGACCATGAGGTCCAGCAGGGGAAAAAGTACTATGAAAACAAGTGGTATGGCTACCAGAAGCCCAGCGATCACGACATCCGAGATGAATACCACAAAGCTAAAGCCGATTTCTTTGCCTAGAGTACCCAAGGATATATTAAGAGCCAGTCAGTCCCTACAGATACATGACTTCCTTTGTCTTTGTTGTGCTCGCCCTGTTTGGCTACGACTTCATGTCAAGGATATAAACTAAGAGGGAGAGGGAGCGGCGGGATGCTCAGAAGGTGCTTGAGGATGCCAATCAATAAATGGGGAAGCAGTCGAGAAGACAAAGAGCGATCAAGCAATACATGGAGGGTCGTTAAAAGGAACACAAGATGGACTTGTGATGTTGTAGATAGCTGTTGCTTCATAGATGCATATAGTCAGTTGATAATTTGTCAATCTTTCTGTCAGCTGTTTGTTCAGTTGCAGAGATACAATGCCGGCTTATCATTAGAAGATTGTAAGGCCAATGTGGCCGAAACCTTGCTATCTGAAGAATCCAATTTTGTCAAGATGAAAGGTGCCACTCTCAGTGAGGACAGGCTTTATGGACAACCTTAGCACTGCTCCAGATGCAAAAGGGTCTATTCTCTTGGCAGCAGGATGTAGAATAGTCCTATAGTCCATAAGTATAATTGGATTTAGTCATAAGTATAATAGTAGATGACGTCATAGCCCAATATTAAATCACTCTCTGCCAGCACTGGAGGCTCTCACCAGCAAGTATAGAGCACTCCCGATCCCCAATGAATACTGCTTCCAGTGCCTAGAGTGTCTCCTGATTGAGTAGCCAGAAAGCAGGACCATCACAATTGAGTAGATGATGGCCAGTACCCTTCCTCTGCTGTCTCTTGCCTTGTTCACAGCCTCACACCCTTCTTCGAGGGAGGCTTAGGGATCAGTGCTATCAGTGGTGGTTCCCCAGCAGCTGTTCTCCTTCTCTCGAGATTGTTCCATCATATAATATTACTAGCTATGACAACCAAATAGTCTTATCTCTGTCAAGCATAATGCTAGTTGTTATGGATCCATCTTTGAGGATGTGTCGTCCTCTATAGAATTCCAGGGATTACAAGTGTCAGATGTTTATTCGTGTAACCAAGCAGTCGTTCCTGTGAACTATACGGTCTATATGGTCTACAATGTCTCCTAATACATTATAATTCGCTCAGACCTGAGGTTCTTCTACTTGGTACTGTCTACTCTCCCTGTGCCATGTTGTTTATGATAGTTGCCTTGAATAAAGTCAACTGTATGCCAAATAGTAT